>JACCDQ010744196.1_pt1 | contig 37281 bp, 60 predicted proteins | sample 7446031 | NCBI WGS metagenome assembly JACCDQ01 (sample SAMN15323442, study PRJNA562643) | freshwater metagenome | isolation source: river surface water | place: USA:Blue River Watershed | collected 2017-08-17 | reverse complement strand
TGGGTCGTACTTCGTGAATGATGCGCGCCATTTCTCGCCACATTCCTGACCGCTCTCCTTCAATTCCTGCGCCTTTTCCTGCGGCGCTAATGTCTTGGCATGGAAACCCGCCAGATACAACGTCAACAATTCCTCTCCAAGGTTTTCCGTCAAAGGTTTGAACATCATCCCAAATCGGGAAAGGCGGGAGAAATCCGTCATTTTGTCTGGCGCACAATACGCTTGCGGGATAGGGTTCCCATTCAACGGCGCAGACTGTTCGCCATCCAAAAAGTTTTCCGCCAAGTATCCCGCCACCTGCTCCTGCGAACAAAGCGAGTTCATTAAGGCTTGACTGATTAACCATGACATTTAAATCTCCATAAAACGCTAATTTTTACTATGGTTTCTGACGCTACGCTTACAAACACGCAAAATCTTTTTTATTTCCACTTAAATTTTTAGCATGTTTTCGTGCTACGCTAAAGTTTTTAGGAGTAGATATGTTCAATTTTTTAGTAGCTTTAACAAGCGAATTGCCTTTCAAGATTGCTTACAAACGAGCCAAATGCTTGTCTAAAGGCCATGTGATTAAAAACTCTGAACTGATTGATAAGCTGCAAAGCGAAAAGCATCCGCATACAAACAAAGAATGGATTTACACAGTAAACATTATGAAATGCGGCAACTGTGGATTGCATTTCAATGATGCTGGTGTAGAAGCTAGAAAATGAAACGCTCACCTATAAAACGTAGCCGCCCCAAGACTACAAAAATCCGTCAATCTGCAAGAGGCGAAGATTGCACTATCAACCTAGAAGGTGTGTGCAATTACGACCCGCTAACTACCGTGTGGGCTCACAGTAACCGCTTTGCAGACGGCAAAGGCATGGGGCGCAAGGCTGATGATGTAAACGGCGCTTACGCTTGCCATTGTTGTCATGCTATGTACGACCGCCAGATGAAGCGCCCTGACCACCTATCACTTGATGATGTAGAAGAAGCCTTTACGCTGGCAATGGAAAAAAGCCGAGCTATTCTTGTAAGTAAGAATCTTGTAAGCGAAGATAACTAAACTGAAATTTTTAAGGAGAACGTATGAAACGACTACGCACACCAAAACTAGAAGATGGAGAGCTTCTGATTTACTGGGGGCGAGAGCCTCGTGGAATCCCAGAAATAATGTTTGCATGGCAAGGCGATAGCTCAATGAAGCGTGACACAAACCTGCTTCATTACATGATGGCAACCCAACACCCAGACCCGCAGGTGACACCAATCTTTAGCAAAATGAAGCCAAGCCTATTTGAAGAATTGGAAGCAAGAGGTTACGACCTTTCAACTCTTGAATTCACAATTAAAAAAAGGAAACAAAATGAACTTTGATACATGGTGGCAGACATGGCCTAAAAGCCCACGAAAGGGCGCTAAATCGCTCGTAAAGGCTAAGTGGGACAAGATGAAGCTAGACACCCAAGCAGAGCAAATAATCGCTCATACGGCTTGGATGACTACAACAAACGATTGGAAAAAAGACAACGGCGCTTTTATTCCTGCGCCGCTTGTTTACATTAACCAAATGCGTTGGGATGGTGCAGAGATACCAGAGGTAACGGTAAACATAAACGTGGCCTTTGTAGACCCTGCGCTAAAAAAAATGGATGAAGATGCAAAAAAAGCGGCTCCTATACCGCAAAACGTGCGTGAGATGCTTGAACGATTGAAAAAAGGAGTGTTGGCATGAACTGCGAACATGAATGGAATCGCGTAAAAGATGTGACTGTTTATTTAACTTTTCAAATTCCAATGTATGAATGTAAAAAATGCAGTAAAAAAATTGAATCATTTGTTGGCCCGATAAAAGAAATCGAAGAAAAGATAAAATAAAAAGATTTTTTGCAAGTTTCAAGTAAGAAACAGCATTTATCATTTGCACATCAAACAAATTTCTAGGTAAAGCACATGACACACATCGACTACATCAACAACTACAACATCAAGACAGTTAAGGCAACAGCCAAAACGTTAAAAGACATTTTTGTAATGTTTATGATGCGCGATGGTTTTACAGTTGCAGATGCTGCGGCAGAATTTGCAATCATTGAAGGAAAAACCGAAGCCGAATATATGACAACGCGCCGCACTGGTTTGGTTTCTATTGGTGGTCGTGCAGAGCGTAAAGCAATCTTTGAAACATACAAAAACGCCTTAAACCACGCTTCAGTTTAATTATTGATAAACCCCTATGATTGCCGTAAAATAGCGGCGTTATAGGGGTTTTTTCATGCCTAATTTTGCACCAATAGTAAAGGCGGGAGCCAAAGGCGTTGATGCCATTGTTGATGCTCTGCGCTCGTTTAAATTTCCTCAAGAAGATGCAATGCGTTTAGCGCAACAACGTGCGGCATTGCCTATTGAGCAAGGCGGTTTAGGTTTGCATCCAGCAAATACGGCGGCAGAACGTGCGGCAGCTATGAAGTTTGATATTCCTGCTTATCATGGAACTGACGCAAACATTGTTGCTCTTGACCCAAAACGTACAAAGAACGTAGAAGGCGTTTTTTCTACCACATACCCACAAACAGCTAACGGCTACGCAAAAGACGCTGCTGCAAGGCAGGTTTCTGGCGCTGATAGTGCAGCTAACGTATTGCCTATGTTGCTTGATTCTGAGGCCCACAAGGTCTTGCCTAAATGGGATATGGAACACATCAACAGGTGGAAAAATGTTTATAAAAGTGAAGGCGTATACAGACCAGAGTCGCAGGTAGCCATTACTTTTAACCCAGATGCAGCCAGGTCTACATTTGCCGCTTTTGACCCTTGGCGCAAGACCGCCGCCACTGCTGCGGCAATGGGTGTAGCAGCTCCTGACTTACTAGCAAGCGAACTACGCAAAAAATAAATCACACAACGCCGTTTTTGTGTGTATAATCCAAACTGTTACCGTAGCAAGTGACGATAGATAGGCCGTTTACACATGCGTTTCGCCTTTTCTAAGTTCCAGTGGAAACTACTTAGGAAAGGTTGCTACCGAAATGCAGTTGTAAACGGCTTTTTTGTTTGTCAGACTGTTTTGTCGGTGCGAAGCGTGATTTGGAGGCACGGTTGCAAGTTGATTGCATCGCATCTTAAGTGGCTACTTGCTTGAATAGCGGATTCTAGACCGCATGATATACAGCAGGGTGTGTTAGGTGTCTATTTGGTTCGATTCCAGACGCACCGACAAAACAGTTTATTTCTATGGTTACCGATTGACTCGCGTAACGTAACTGGGCCTGAACATGGGCTGTCAAGTCAGAAAACACCGTACCAACAAATCGTAATTGGCCCTGTATTAATCGAGCCGCAGGGATGCCACAAGTTATGCGAGGTGGCAAGGAAACCGAGTCAAGCACGTAGGACGTAAGCGGTAAGCATGAGGATGCAAGGTGTACCGATAAAGCACCACTCGGATGGAAAGAGCATAGGGCTGAAAAGAACGTATTTTTGTTTCTTGAACCCCACTTGGTTGTTTAGTCATAGATTGAACAATGGAGAACTATCAGACACCCTACTGAGAAAGAAGGGTCATCTGGTGGTGGCTCGACCTATGGAGAAAAAGAAAATGAAAGTAAAAAAGAGGCTAAATCACAATCTTTTTAATCAAATGTAAGCATCAAGTAAGAATACAAGTAAACAATCAGCTATCAACAACAGGAGAGATGAAAATGGAAAAAAATAAAACTGTACTTGAGCAATGGCATCAACGAGCATTGAAAAATAATAAGCAATCAAAAGCACTTTATTTAGCAGATGAGTTAGATGTTAATTACGCAGGTGTTATCAATAGGTTTGCAACGGCAAAAGAACTTAGACGACTTTACGAAATGAATCAAATTTTGTTAAAAAGATGCAAAGAGTTAGAAGAAAAGCGTGAATTGGTTGGGCTGACGGAAAAAGAATTACAAGAAATTCTGCAAGAAGTTTCAGGTAAAGGATGGAAACCAATGCTTGAAGCAATCGAAGCCAAACTAAAGGAAAAAAACACATGACAAAAGAAGAAGCAAGACGAATCCTAAACCTTCAAAAAGCAGGATTTCCAGTAAGCGTAATCAAGGTAACACAGGCATTGATCGCATTGGGAGATTTGTAGTAAAATGCAGATGTGGCTAGGCTTAGCGGCTGAACATTCGACTTATCCCCGAACCGCCACAATCTTCAAGGGATAGTTCTAGGATAAGAACATGACAATCACACAACAACGTGTAAAAGAGCTTTTTGATTACCATCAAGACGGTTACCTAATTTGGAAAAATGATAGAGCTAGGCGTGTAAAGGCTGGAGACAAAGCTGGTTGGAACAACGGTAAATACATTAAAGTAACAATAGATAGCAAAAACTACTATCTTCATAGGTTAATTTATTGTTTTTTTAATGGCGCTTTACCAAAGTGTTTAGATCACAAAGATGGAAATCCATTAAATAACAAGATTGAAAATTTGAGAGAGGCAACACAATCTCAAAACTTAATGAACAAAGCCATGCAATTTAACAATAAAAGTGGCATCAAAGGATTGAGTTGGTGTAACACATATAAAAAATGGAGAGCAAGAATTTCAATCAATGGCAAAAATGTCATGATTGGATACTTTAAAGATTTTGACAATGCAAAGACTGTATTGGCAGAAAAGAGAAGTGAACTTCACAAAGAGTTTGCTAGATTTAACTAAGAAAAGGTGATGATATGAATTCAATTACGGTAGCTGGAATTTTGGGTAAAGACGGTGAGTTAAAGCAGGTTGGGCAAGAAAATGTCCTTGCTTTTAGCGTTTGCGATTCACAAGGCAGAGAAAAAAGCGCGATCTGGTGGAATTGCCAGTTATGGGGTCGCCGCGCTACATCATTGCAGCCTTATTTGGTGAAAGGCGCAAGCGTGACCATTACAGGCCAAGTAACACAACGAGAGTACACAGACAAAAATGGTCAAAAGAAAATCGCTCAGGATGTGCGCGTAAACGATTTGGCACTCCAAGGTAGCAAACGTGAAGAAAGCGCCGCAAAACCCGCTCAAAAGCCAGCTAATCGTGGTAGCTTTGAAGACATGGACTCTGATTGCCCATTCTGATATGGACAAGTACGTTGAAGCCGTAAGGCAAAAGCTGTCAGACCGTGCCGAAGTTGGCCTCAAGAAATATGGGGTCACTTTGGAGCGTACAGACCTAAACACAATTGAGTGGTTAAAACACGCACAAGAGGAAGCCATGGACTTGGCTTGCTACCTTGAGCGCATTATCAGCAATTTAGAAGCAAGTGTTTTGCAAGTAAAGGAGATGAAATGAGCAAAGCCCTAGAAGAAGAACTAGCCAAGCAAGAGCAGGGTGAGCCTGTGGCGTGGCTCTGGAAGCACATCAACCGAGACGGCGAAGAATTAAATGCTGGCTTGTCATTTGAAAAAGTTGAACCAACCAATAACACTTTTTGGATGAATCCAAACGACCCAAGACTTACAGCCACAGAGGTTCAGCCTCTCTACACCACACCACAACAACGCACATGGGTTGGGCTGACGGATGAGGAAGAGAACGAGCTGTGGGAAAGCACTGACTCAGATTGGGAATTGATGAAACGCACCGAAGCCAAACTCAAGGAGAAGAACACATGAAAACCCAGCACTGCGACGAGTGCAAGTACGCCACCATGCGAGCACTGCCAAAGCCGGTGCTGATCTGCGCCATGCTGCACAAGCCACGTTTCTATGCGCCTGTGTACTTCCAGAGAGAGACATGGGGCTGGAAGCGCAAGTGCGAAGATTTCCAAGCCAAACTCAAGGAGAAGAACACATGACAACACATAAAGAAGCACTGACGCTGGCGCTTGAGGCGTTGGAATCATGGCAAAAAACGTGCCTTGATTGTGGGCGCTCTAGCGAAGAACTAGGCCGATCAACAAAGCCAATCACCGCCATCAAAGAAGCCTTGGCACAGCCAAAGCAGGAGCAAAACTTAAAACTAATGCCAAGAGAAGCAACGCCAGAAATGCTCAAGGCAATGGATGAATGTTCAACAGAAGGCTATGACGAGCGATTGTATGAAGGCCATGCAGGGTCTGTTTACATGGCGGCTTGGGATGCTTTTCATGGTCAACATTGCTATTGTGGAGACATAACTAACCTTGGTGTCATTCACTGTGACGATGGGCCTTGTCACTATCCAGACCACAAAGAGCCAGAGAAAGAGCCTGTGGCGTGGATGGAAGGTGAAAGCGTTTATTGGCACACAAACCCGTCATTGAATGATTGGATTCGTGCAAACGGAACGCCTCTCTACACCACCCCACCACAGCGCGAAGTAGAACACGCAATGCGGTTATACAAAGCCGTTGAGCGTTTATCGCTGCAAGCGGGCGAAGAAACCGAAGAAACAATTGACTGGTTATGCGGCGAGCATGGCGGGATGTTTAAGTTGTTTCAGGCTTATTTTTCGCCAAGGCCACCACAGCGCACATGGATTGGGCTGACGGATGAGGAAGTCGTGCAATGCCAACAAGGGAGCATTTACCACTTCTATCGTTGCATTGAAGCCAAACTCAAGGAGAAAAACACATGAACCAATCAAGCCTAATCATCAACCTATTATGTGCTGCAAACATATTTAAATACCTAGCTTTGACAAATTTGATGAACGATAAGCAGTCAAAGCCAGTAAAAAAATACACGCAATACAAGAATGGCGGCAGAAATGTAAGGTTGAAGTAAGAAAACACAAGCAGAATAAGCACATCAACAAGGAGAAACGTAATGAAAAACATCGCTACAGCACTGGTCAAGGCTCAAAAAGAATTTGGCCCTGCTCTGAAAACATCAACAAACCCACACTTTCGCAGTCGTTATGCTGATTTGTCAGCTTGCGTAGAGGCGGTTATTGACGCATTGAACAACAACGGCATTTTTTTGTTGCAAAAAAACTACGACTGTGCCGATGGAATCATGGTTGAGACCGTGTTTGTCCATGAATCAGGCGAAATGCTGGAATGTGGCATTGTCCATTTCCCTGCGACTAAGAAAGATCCACAAGGTTACGCAAGTGCTTTGACTTATGGTCGCCGTTATTCATTGATGGCAGCTTGTGGAATCGCGCCAGAAGATGACGATGGAAACGCAGCAAGCAAGCAAAAAGCACCAATCCACCGCCCTGCACAAGACCCAGAAGCAGAAGCACTGCCACAAGCAGAAAAAGACGCATTGGATGAACTGGCATTAGAAATCATTGCATTGGTCGTACAAGAAGACCGCGCAGAAGATGCAAAGACACATCTACACCAACAAGCACTAGAAGCACCACAAAAAGTGTACTTATGGAGCAAATTGCCAAGTAACGTGCGTTCAGCTATCAAGAAGTGAGGAAGACATGAACACGATCAAAACGATTGAGCAGATGGTAGAGGCGATGGAAAAATTCCGCTATCACCTAGCAAACAATTACGAAATAAATGCAGCCATCCAAGCAGGCCGAGCACTTCTTGAAGAACTTAAGCAGTCACGTAGTGACGCAGGGCAAGAGCCTGTGGCGTGGTTAAATCCTTATGGCGGGGTTTTACAACGCTTATACACTGGCCTTGAAAAAGCAAATTACACAATCCCTCTCTACACCCACCCACCGCAGAGCGAAGCTCGAGGACTCTCTCAGCCAGCACAGCACTGGCACGACCTATACAAAGCAAAGTGCCAAGAGCTGCACGATGAACGGGCACGTCTCGGTGCGCAAATCGAAGCACTTGAAAATGAGCCAGCACAGCCAAAGGCAGAGCTAAGTAATTTAGAGCGACACGAACAAAATGTTCGCAATTTCTTAGGTGAGCCAAAGGCAGAGCAAATCAACTCGACGACATTGATGTCGTCGACATCCCAAAATGGTGCACAGCCAAAGGCAGAGCAATGCACATGGACGCAAAGCGAAGACCCGCACATGCCTGACACATGGGAAGCTGATTGCGGAGCCATGTGGACATTTACCGAAGGTGGCCCAAAAGACAACGACATGAAGTTTTGCCCTAACTGCGGCAAACAGACAATCGAAGCCGCTCACGGAATTAAGTAAAACAACAGGCAAGCAAGCTGCCACTCCTTTACCATCGCACCCATGGGAGGCTTGTAGGGTGCAACTTTAAGGATAAACAATGATTGATAAAAAACTGTACTGGTCATTACAAAAAGGCGAAACAGCGCCAACAAAGAAAACAATCAAGTATGTGGACATTGTTTACCCTACTACATCAATGAAACTTGCAGTAGGGGTGTATGACGATGATAAATACACAGAGATGAACAAAGCAGAGCTAGATTGGCACTTAAGGCAAGGAGCTATTGTTAATAACCAGGCAGTCAGTAGTTAATCTAAAAAAAGCCGTTATAATTCAATCACTTAGGAAAACCCTATGGAGAAAATATGGCAAAAGCTGGTAGACCAATGAATAAACTGCATCAAAACGATGTGAGAGCAAAGATTCAAGCAAGCCATTTGCTCAATATTCTTCACGATTGCGCTAACGGCGTAGAAGAATTGAAGCCTGACCGCATGAAGGCTATTGAGATTCTGTTGCGCAAGTCATTGCCTGATTTAAGCGCAGTAGAGATTAGCGGTAATGAAGATAACCCATTGTTGATTAGCACAATCAAGCGGGTTATTGTTGACCCTAAGAAGTAATGCAAGCACTTGAAATAGCGACCCCTCGATGGGCTGCTGACTATTTTGAGCCTGCGCGATACAAAGCGGCTTACGGTGGGCGCGGCTCTGGTAAGTCGCATTTCTTTGGTGAATACGTCATTGAATCACACGCTATTGACCAGAATGAAAGCACTGTATGCGTTCGACAAGTGCAGAAGTCGCTAGATCAATCCGTAAAGAAGCTGCTTGAGCAAAAGATTGAGAAGCTGAACGCAGGGTATTACTTTGAAGTGCAAGACGCTCGGATTCTGTCTACTGGCGGTAGCGGAATCATCACGTTTCAGGGTATGCAGAACCACACGGCTGATTCGATTAAGTCGCTAGAAGGATATAAACGCGCATGGGTTGAGGAAGCGCAAACACTTAGCGGATACAGTTTGGAACTATTGCGTCCGACAATCCGTATTCCTGAATCAGAGATTCTGTTTAGCTGGAACCCAAGATTCAAGACTGACCCTGTTGACAAGCTATTCAGGGGAAAGAACGTACCGCCTAATTCCATTGTTCGCCAGGTGAACTGGCGTGATAACCCTTGGTTTCCTGATGTTTTGCGTCAAGAAATGGAGTTTGATTATCAGAATGACCATGATAAAGCAGAGCATATTTGGGAAGGTGCATACGGCTCTAGCCAAGGCGCTATCCTTGCCAAATGGGTGAACAAAGCTGAAAGAGAAGGCAGGATTCACAACGAAGTCACTTATGACCCTGAAGGTATGCCAATTGAGGTATCAGCCGACTTAGGCTTTAGAGATACGGCTTCATTCTGGTACTGGCAGCGTGTTCGTGGTGGTTTTAACGTACTTAAATACGATGGTGACAGCGGTTTGGATGCAGAGGAATGGATACCACGTATTCAAGACAACATTCGTGAACTAGGCGGAAAAGTTGGAAAAATATGGCTACCGCACGATTCAAGGGCGAAAACGTTTCAATCACGCCATACAACGATGGAGCAGTTCGTTAAAGCCTTTGGTGTTCAGCACGTTGGTTTAGTGCCTCAATCAAAGAAGCTAGACCAGATCAGCGCGGCAAGGGCTGTGATTGACCGATGCGCGTTTAATACTCAGCTTTGTGAAGATGGTTTAGATGGACTGAGGGCATGGGAGTTCCTTTACAACGAGGAAAACGGTGTATTCAGCCGTGAGCCAAACCACAATTGGGCGTCACATCCTAGCGATGCGTTTGCGTATGGCTGTCAGGCCATGCAAGAGTTCAAAGAGAAAAACGAGGATAAACCGGATAAATTCGCGATAAAAGGCGAAAAAACGGGTAAAATCGTGACAATTCCACTGAACGATATGTGGGCCGAAACATCTAAGAGGGTAGAGCGAATATGAAAGAAATTAACCCAGTCGCAGAAGCTAGACGCTGGCATCAAGAGCTAAAACTTGCCAAGAAGGAAGATAAAGACTGGGTGACGCGCTCTAAGAAGATCGTCAAACGCTATCGTGATGAACGCACAGCAGGCACAAGCGGAGCCAAGCGTTACAACATTTTATGGAGCAATATACAGACGGTTCTACCTGCTTTGTATGGTCGTACACCACGCGCACAAGTTGAACGCCGATGGAAAGACAAAGACCCTGTTTCACGCACTGCCGCCACAATCCTTGAACGTGCTTTGCAATATGAGATTGACCACTACGGTGACTATGACTTTGCTGTTGAATCTGCGGTAACAGACCGCCTATTGCCTGGTCGAGGTGTGGCTTGGGTTCGCTTTGAGACTAAATCGGTCGAGACAATCGAATCGCCTGCAATGGAAGCGGCAGAAGAAGCTGCGCCTGAGATGCAAGAAGGCATGGCTGAACCAAGCATTGAAATGTATGCTGGTCAACCTGAAGTCAACCTAGAAACAACACCATGTGACTACGTTTATTGGGAAGATTTCCGCTGTACGCCTGCTCGCACATGGGATGAAGTGACATGGGTTGCTCGCCGTGTCTACATGACTAAGGATGAGGTTATCAAGCGCTTTGGCGAAGAATTCAGCGATGTAAATCTATCTCATGTGCCTACTGGCCTCGATGACATGAAATCTCAAGGCGTGAGCCAAGGTGAGATTGACCGCATGAAAAAGGCCGAGGTGTGGGAGATTTGGGACAAAACGGCTGAATGTGTCTACTGGGTAGCCGATGGATATGACAAGCTCTTAGACCACAAAAACGACCCTTATGGCCTCGATGGTTTCTGGCCTTGCCCAAAGCCTTTGTTTGCTACGCAGACCACAGACCAACTCGTGCCTGTGCCTGACTATGCTTTGTATCAAGACCAAGCAGAGGAAATCGACAAGCTGACTAACCGCATTTCATTGCTGGTTGACGCTGTTAAGGTTGTGGGTGTTTATGACGCTTCTCAGCCTAGCATCCAACGTATGCTGACAGAAGGCGTAGATAACACGCTGATTCCTGTGGATTCATGGGCAGCATTTAGCGAAAAGGGTGGCATCAAAGGTACTGTGGACTTCTTGCCTATCCAAGAGGTAATGCAAGCCCTGAACGAGTGCTACAAAGCCCGTGAAGCCGCTAAACAAGTGGTCTACGATGTAACTGGACTGAGCGACATTATTCGTGGCTCTAGCGTGGCTTCTGAAACTGCTACTGCACAACAGATTAAAGGCCAATACGCCTCTATGCGCTTGAAGCGTATGCAGCACGATGTTGCTGTTTTCGCCTCTGACCTGCTGAAGATCAAAGCGCAGTTGATGTGTGACCTGTATTCACCACAAAACCTGATTGAAATGTCGGGCATTATGGGTACGGATGACGCTCAATTTGCCGAGCAAGCCATTCAGTTGATGAAGACAGAGCCTTTGCGCTCATTCCGCATTGAGGTGGCTTCGGATAGCTTAGTCGAAATGGATGAGGCAGGCGAAAAAGCCGCTAGAACTGAGTTCCTGCAAGCCTTTGGTCAAGCAATGGGCCAAGCACTGCCAATCATCCAGCAGGCCCCTGAGTTTGCGCCGCTTATCGGTGAAACGCTGCAATTCGTGGTGCGTACATTCAAAGGTGGTCGCCAACTTGAGAACGCTCTGGAAATGGCTATTGAGCAAGGCAAACAGCCTAAGCCTGAACAGCCAAACCCTGAGATGATGAAGCTCCAAGCAGATCAGCAAGCCCAACAAGCACAAATGATGGCTGAACAGCAAAAGGCACAGATTGCCCAACAGCTTGAACAAGCTAAACTGCAAGCAAGTGCCGAACTTGAGCAATTCAAGGCTCAGCAGGCTATACAGCTTGAGCAGATGCGCCAAGAGGCCGAGACGCAACGCCAAGCATACAAGGCTCAATTGGAAGCTGAGACAAAGCTACAAATTGCCCAAATGCAGACAGAGGCACAAAGCAAGCCACAAAATATGTTCCAAGTGGACAGCGGTGGTAAGCTCGACAACATTGCAGACACCATCACACAACACGCCATGCAACAAGGCGAGGGAATCGCCCAAGCGGTGAACAATCTCGCCCAAGTCGCTGACGTTTTGGTTGGTGCTGTTGAGGAAATCAAACGCCCCAAGAAACGAATCCTTCAACGTGATGCTAATGGTAAAGCCATCGGCGCTATTGAAGTGATGGACGAATAAAACTGAAGTAACACTAAATAAGGCAAATGGCATAAAATTACTAGGTAATTTAACCAAATGGATAACATAATGGAACCAACATCTACAGCCGCCAGCGGATATGCTATATCAAAGGGGGCAACTGCCCTTGCTGGTTTATTTGGGAGTATCTCTATGTCATTCCTCTGGATGCCTGCAAAGTTCCGTGAACATAGTCGATTGGCAGCGGGGGCGATTATTGGTGGTATTGGCGTAATGGCCGCTATTGCCCTTGGTGGCCTGTTAATCCGACAGTTTGGCCTAGACCCTGAGAGTTTGGATGTAGCTCTAGGCGTTGGTTACTTGGTGGGCGCTATGTCTCTTGGGGTGATTGGCTGGATTGCTAATTTCTTTGAAAAGCGCGAGAAGCAAGACATTATTGATGTCTACAAAGAAGTCAAAGCCGTTAAAGAAACCAAAAAGCCAACGCGCCGAGTACGTGCAGGCGTCAAAAAATGATTGCCATTTGGCTTCAGCTACTCATCGGCGTATCAGTACCGTGTATTTTGACGGTGTTGTGGTGGATGGTTAAAGGCAGAAGCAAAAAAAAACGTATCTTGCTTGAGTTGGCCTTCATTTTTGGCGTATTTGGACTTATCGTACAAACGTCTAGGTCTATTTATTACTTTGCACATGGACATTACCCTGTTGACGTTGGTGTTCCTCTTTGGATAACAAAGGATTTGTCAATATGTTTGTTTGTGGCTCATTTTGCGAGTATCCGTAATGGAGAAGAAGCCGTTAGTTGACAGAATTAAGGAATGGGCGGTTGTTGTCGCCCTAATTACTAGCGGACTATCCATAAAAGTCTCATATACCAATAATCAGCTTGAGTTTGAGATAGAGAAGGTCAAGCAAGCCATGGTCGAACAACAAAACAACTTTGCCTTGGCTGGCGTATGCGATTAAGCTAAAATCTCGGTATCAAATGAGGTGTTAAATGCAATTCAAACAAGTCAAACCATATTCAGCTTTTACAAGTGCTGGCAAGGTAACGGTGGAAAACATCAACCTTCAAAGCGTGCTTGATAACTTGGTTGATAACGTCACGTTTAAATACACTCTAGCCGACAAAGACTGCGCTATTGCTTGTGACGGTGTTGTAGTTCTTGGTCCTGATACATACAGCACTTGGGACGCAACAGACCGTGGCGCTTATGAGATTGTGTGCAAAAAGCTCGGTTTAGAGTTGTTGCCTGCAAACATATTCAAGGCTGGCTAATGCTTACCTACGCTTTAATTGGCGGCGCTATTGCTGTGGGTGGCTTGCTGATGGGCAAGTACTACGGCAAGAAAAAAGACGAAACACCCCCACCAAAGGATGAATAATGGCAGTTACCGTAACAATGACAGGAACGGGGCAAAACTGCACACTTGTGCTTGGCTCCAACATCATTACAGTCACTAGCGCAACGGGCTTAGTTGTTGGCGCAACAATACAAGGTACTGGTGTCCCTGCTGGCTCTAGGATTGGCACAATTAGCGGCACTACGGTAACGATGGTCACTTCGGCTGGTGCAGCATCAAACGCAACTATTGCAGGCGTTCAATCGCTTATTTTCTCTAGCGTTTATGGTTCTATTGTTACCATTTCTGCAAGCGGCTCGACTGATTCAGCTACTTGGCAAAACGTCTACAACGCAGGTTTTGGCACTTTGCAGGGCTCTCGGGAATTGTTTTTTCCAGGCGCTATGGCTGTTATTTGGAGCAACTTTGTCGCTGGTTCATTGTGGGATGACTTGAGCTGGACTGTTGAGTTTGGTACTGGTGGTTATTGGCGTATTGATGAAGGCTCATTCTTGGGTGAACATCGTGGCGGCTACTTCTTGAACGGCACTCAGCTAATTAAGACCGCTGGCCCAACGTACTATTACAACAACTGGAACAACGGTGGCGCAGGCGGCTCATCCATGTTCATCAACACGGGCGGCGCTTTAACTCAAGGCGGCTTGTGCCGTAAGAACAACCCACGTTATATCTGCCGCACAGGCTCTAACACGGGCGCTTCATTTGTTTCAACCCGCATGAACCTTGCTGTTGAGAACTTGGTTCTTGATTACATTGACACGGCGGCTAACGCTGGTGTTGGCGGCGGTTATGGCTACATCAAGGGCGTTTCAATCGTTCGTGCTAACAGTAGCATTTCGAAGCCCAACAGTACTTCTATTGCATCCATCACTGGCTTGTATTACGTTGGTGCTTATACAGATTCGCCAAACCACAAATTCTCAATTCCAACTGGCTATACGCTGGATGGGTATGCGCCTCAGGTTTTGAGTACTCAGCTTCTTGGTGGCTTTTCTAGCGGCTCGACTGAGACATATTCAAACGTAGATTTGTCAACCGCTGGATGGGGATTGACAGACCTTAAAACCAAATATCTGCGATACGGCGGTACAAACGTCATCAACTTTCCGCGCACTGTCTCTTTCCAATTCAATGATTCTGTTGGCGCAGATTTGACAAATGTGACGCTTTACATTAACAGTGGCGGCACTTCGCTAATTAACGCAGTTCAAACTGGTGATTACTCTGCAAACACTCAGGCATTGGTGTTGAACTGGACAACAACGACAGGCGCATATCGTGTTGCTGACAATATTGTTGACACAATGAGCCAAACGGCACAGTTCCGCAAAAACGGCTATGTGTCTCAATCCGTGTCATATACATTGAACTTGGCTGCTTATTCTCAGCCCGTGTTCATGTTGGCTGACCCTGCCTATGGCTCCGTTACTGCCACGCAAGCGGCTGCATTGACTGGTTTAAGCCTTGACTACACAAACAAGGTCTACACGGTTTCATCGGCTCATAACCTTGATGAAGTCTACGCCTTCGGTCAATATAGCCAAGCTCTCACAGCCAACAGCGCACAGGCAGACTTCCAAACAAGCACTGGCGGCAAGTACAAGCTGACTAGCCCTTGGAAAATGAGCGTTACGGCTGGCGCTATGACCATGGGCAGCTACAACAACACGTTCAATAGCTCAACGGCTTGGACTTTTGGCAATACCGCATCGCTGACCATGGACAAAGACGATGTGGTGTGGACGCCTGCCGCACGTGCTGACATGTGGCAGTTCCAAAGCGGCTCTACATTCAACATCACTAACGGTTCTACGCTGACTATCAGCCCAACGGCTACGCTTGGCTATGGCTCGGCGACAACTAGCGAGTTCCGCAGCGGTTCTACGTTGAACATGAGCGACAGCACTGTTACCTATAACATCGTGTCTGGTGGCTCTGGTACTGTGTTCTCAAATACAGAAGCTGGTGCAACTTGGAACATTAGCAATTCAACGCTGACCCTGAACTGTCCTAACGGTGCGCAGGTGGCTATTCACGCCTACTTCTTGCCTGCCTCGGTCATCAATAACTTCACCGTAAACGGCACAGCCACCAACGTGGTTTGGCAGATGGGCTACACCTCAAACAACTCCAAGATGGTGGGCTTCAAGTACGGCGGTGCTATCTTCGGTAACGGTACGTCAAACGTATTGATGGACACTTACACCTACACGGGTGCATTGACCACAATTCCAAACACTTTTGGCGCGGCTAACAAGTGGTATTGGGTTGACCCAACAATGCAGGCTGGTGGCTTGTTCCGTTGGGCTGCTGGCTCCACATCTACGGGCAACAGCGGCTTTTATGGCGTGATTGGCTTCCGTCCTACATTCACGCTGGATAAGGCTGATTTCGCTCCTTCTATGCGTGTTAAACCTTCTGCCATGGCTACACGCTATCCAACGCAGATTTTCAGCACGACAGCATTTGGCACTGTGGCACGGTCTAATTTCTTCCGTGATCCAACATTTATGTCGGCTTCGGACGGGTATCTGCCATTTGTAGATTCTCTTGACGATAAGACAGTTATCAACACAATTGATTGGACAGTCAACACTCGTCAAGCTGGTTGGCAAGACCTGACACAAACATTTACCGCTGCAACAGCTAAAACTGGCTTAATCACTGCCACATTCTCAGGCGTGGTAGATGCTTACTATGTAAACGCCTCTACCGCATTGGCTGATTCTGCTTTAATTTCTGTCAACACGGGCACAAAGACAATCAGCGCGGTATCTGGTTCACTCACATGGTCGCCACAACGTTTGTATAACGCCCTGAAAAACTGGTGGGCTACTTACGCAAGTGATACCGATTTCTTGTCTACAACTTCAGGTTCTACCCTGAAACTCGGCGATTACAACGTAGCAAGCAATATCAGCTTCACAACTGGCAATTCAACCGATGTGCTGACTTCTATTAGCACGACAGGTCTGATTAACGCAGCTACAAACGAAATCCCGATTACTGATAGCCGTGGTACATCAACAATTTGGCAGTTCCAAAGCATCACAGTTGGCACTTCATTGGCTATTTGGGATGCAAGCGGTACAACAAAGTATTTCCAAGGCGAAGTTACTTCGGCTGGTACTTATTCGCTGTATATCCCACCTGGCACTACTGGAACCTACTACTACGCTGTAGAAAGCTACGGTTATAAGCGTGAAGAAGGCAACTTCCCCGCTGGTAACGGTGGCATCTTGTTCTATGTGCCTGATTACGTTCAAGACGTAGGTATCACACAAACTACAAAGGCAACTGTGGCGGCATATACCGCTGTAGATACTTTGGCAAAGCTGTACGACTACACGGCTTATAAGCGTCTTTCTGAGGTGTTTATTAAGGCTGGTCAGCTTACAACCCGTGATGGTACGGCTGTCAACATTGGCAATATGTCGTTGGTGGTCAACTCAGGCGCAGCAAGTGTCGAGGCTTTGACAGGTGGCACATATAGCTCTGGCGTGTACTCAGGCGGTACGATTACCATCAAGTCAAGCCAATTGGCTGTGGGTGGTTCTTATCTGACCATCATTGCAAACCCACCATATACGGTGACTGCAAACACAACCGAGACAATTACCTGCGCTATCGAGGATGCAAACGGCGATTCTCAAGTGACTATCCAAGGCGGTTCGGGTAACTTCACGCTGTGGAAACTGCTCAACTCTGTGCCTGATGACGATTACGCGACAGGTGTGAACTTGGGCAGTGTCGGAAACGTGACATTCCGCTTCATTCATGCTGATGGTTATAAGATCATCATCCGTGATAACTCTACTGCATATCGCATTAGCTGCCCAATGGAAAAAGGTGTTTATACGCGCGGTTTGTTCTTTGGCGACCAAGTTCAATTGGCTCAGTCAGCCGAGGTAACGCAGATCAACACAAAGGTTGATTTGTTGCAAACCGAGGTGTCTAACATCATGGGCAACTTTGATAACACCACAGATAACCTGCACGCCATTAGTGATGCTGTTGACTTGGTGAAGACAAAGACCGATGGTTTGACATTTACCGTGGCTGGCGTATTGGACGCTAATATCCAATATGTGAACGATGTAGAGGTTAAGGGCGTAGGCTCTGATTCTGACCCTTGGAATCCTGTTTAAGGGGGCTAAATGGCTTCAGCTTGGGGTAAATCGTGGGGTTTGTCTTGGCTCAACTCTTGGGGGGTTGTGGCAGGGCAAGACTCACACGATGGCGGCTCAGACTACTGGTACAAGTATTGGCGAAAACTTCACGAGAAAAAGAAGAAAGAGCCAACGCTTGAGGATGTAATCGAGGCTGTCCAAGAAAACCCGCAAAAAGCTATTGCCGCTGTACCAGAGGTTCGCAAAGAGTTCAAAGAAGTAAATTATTCAGGCTTGGCTAATAACATAGTCATGGCTGAATTTGTGGCTAAGCAGCTATTGCTTCAATATGAGATTCGCCGTATTGAGGAAATGGAAGAAGAAGCCGCAATAGAGTTTTTGTTGTTGCATTAAAATAACCATATCTGATAACCAGATGGAGTTAATATGAATTGTGCCGAAAAAGCAAAACAGCGCCGTGATTTCTTAAATTGGCACGCAAAGACCATGAATCTCATGGATTTGACAGCGCAAGCTAATCGCTACAAATACAAAGAGAAAAACCCTAAATACAACTGGGTAGAACGATACAAAGCTAAAGCATTTGGGTTCAATATTGGGCCTATGCTTGTTGGCGATTCAGCATTAATTGCTGGTATGGTCACGAACGACTATGGCGACTTGGTAAAGCCAAGCTATCCGTTTTATTGGTATTACCCATAAGGTGAAGCGATGAAATATTCTGACGGTGGCAAAGGTTCAACCTCACGCCCAACAGACCACGAAGCATTTTCAAGCAACTTTGACCGTATCTTTTCAGGCGGTGCAAAACGTGGCTCTTATATCCAAGACCCTAAAACTGGCAAACTAGTCCCTAAAGAAGATTATTACGGCTCTAGCGATGTAGACGCCCCTATGGTTATGCCTGACATCCAAGGCTATAAATCCATGCAAACAGGCGAATGGATTGGTTCACGCTCTCAGCACCGTGAACACCTTAAACAGCACCGTTTGGTGGAGATTGGCAACGAAGTCAAAACCCACATGACCAAACAAGAGCCAAAGCGCGACCGCGAACGCTTACGCCGTGATATTGCCGAACAGCTAAACCGCTACGGCTACTGATTTCTCAACAACCTTAGGAAAACCCTATGTCCGATGATCTCCGTTCCGCTTTGGAATCAGCTTTTGAAGAAAAAGACGAAAGCGCCCCAGTTGAAACTGTAAGTCAAGAACCTGACACACAGATTACAGAAGAACCCGCAGAGCCACGTGCCCGTGATGAACAAGGCAAATTCGCTTCTAAAGAGCCAACTGATCCTGCGCCTGAACTGCCCACTGAGCCTGAGATTAAACCGCCTTCTAGCTGGAAAAAAGAAGCTAAAGATGCGTTTATCAAGGCTGAACGTGGAGAGGCTCTGACGCCTCAAGAAATCAAGGTTTTGACGCAAGAAGCCCAACGCCGTGAAAACGATTTCTTTAAGGGTGTAGAGGAATTCAAAACCCATGCTCAACGCGCCCGTGCTTTTGACCAAGCATTAGCCCCATATCAGCAAACTATTCAATCAATGGGTTTAGATGGCCCAACTGCTGCGGCTCGTATGCTTCAAGTCGAACATACTCTGCGATATGCAGACCCCGCCACAAAAGCGGCAATGTTGAACAAGATTGCACAAGATTACGGTATTGATATGGGCATGGCTCAAAGCGTCCCACAACAAGACCCACAAACCCAATATTTAATGCAGCAATTGAATGAGTTGCGCCAAACTCAACAATTGTGGCAAAATAGCGTACAACAGCAAGAACGTGAAAAAGCGAACTATGAACTAGAACGTTTCTCAAGCTCTGCTGATAAAACGCACTTCGAGGCAGTGCGTAACGATATGGCTGATTTACTGGAAAGCGGAAAAGCCCAATCGTTAGATCAAGCCTACGATATGGCTATCTGGATGCGTCCTGATGTTAGGCAAACCCTAATCGAACAGCAACGGATTGAAGCTCAGAAGAAGTTTGAAGAACAGCAACGACAACAACGCGCGAAGACCGCAGCGATTGGTGTTAAAGGAAGTTCTCCTAGTTCTGGCGGGTCTCAGCCTGTAAGCGGGTCATTGAGAGACATTCTCTCTGCCCAATTTGCTCAGTAATTTTTAAGGAACCTAAATCATGGCATCTTTTCCAAATCTGTCGGATATTATTTCGACAACAATTCAATCTCGTAGCGGCGCTCTTGCAGATTCCGTAACTAAAAACAACGCTCTTTTGATGAAGCTGAAACAGCGCGGCAACGTGAAAACTGTTTCTGGCGGTAACGTCATTTATCAAGAACTGATGTATAACGATGCAAATACTCAGAACGCTGCTTTCTACAGTGGCTATGACACTATTGACATCACGCCTAACAGCCCAATCAGCTCTGCTCAGTTTGACCTGAAGCAAGCCTCTGCTGCTGTGTCTATCTCTGGCTTTGAAATGTTGCAAAACAGCGGCAAAGAGCAAATCATTGATATGCTCGAAGGTCGTATTCAAATCGCGGAAGCCCAATTGCAAAACAAAATCTCTGCTTCCATCTATTCTGATGGCACAGGTGATGGCGGTAAAGAATTGGTTGGCTTGCAAGCCATGATCTCCAAGACACCGACCACTGGCACTTACGGCGGCATCAACCGCGCTAACTGGACTTTCTGGCGTAACGCTGCATTTGACTGCACTACCGATGGTGGCGCTGCTGCTTCTGCAAGCAACATGCAAAGCTACATGAACCGCATGGCTGTTCAATTGGTGCGTGGTACAGACCGCCCAGACATGATTGTTGCTGATAACAACTACTACCGCTTCTTCTTGGAATCGTTGCAAGCTATCCAGCGCGTAACTTCTGAAGATACTGCGGCTGCTGGTTTCACTTCAATCAAGTACATGGGTGCTGGCTTGAACTGTGATGTGTTCTTGGATGGTGGCATCGGTGGTTCTATCCCCACTAACACCATGTACTTCATTAACACTAAGTACACATTCTTCCGCCCACACAAAGACCGTAACTTTGTGCCAATCGGCGGTGACCGTCAGTCTGTGAACCAAGACGCAACTGTAAAACTTATCGGGTGGGCAGGCGCTCTCACTTGTAGCGGAGCCCAGTTTAACGGAGTTATCTCGGATTAAACGATCGTAGTTGACCGAAAACAATCAGGAAGCTATAATAATGATTCAACTACAAAGGATTATTATGAAGCTGACTGATCGTTTAGGTCAACGTTATGGCCGCTTGCTTGTCACAGAGCGTGCGCCTAACAAGAGTGCAAAAGATACGAACGCTAGATGGAAGTGTGTTTGTGAGTGTGGTCGAGAGACTGTGCAATACGGGCAAGACTTGAAAAAAGGCAAAGTAGTATCTTGCGGATGTTGGAATGAGGAAAAGAAGTTTAAGCATGGCATGGCGTCAACAAACGTTTATGGCGTGTGGCAACAGATTCATCAACGATGCGGGAATCCCAAGGCTCCAAGTTTTGAAAACTACGGCGGCAGAGGTATAAAGGTTTGCGAACGTTGGAAGTCTTTTGAAAACTTCGTTGCCGACATGGGGGTTAGGCCTGATGGTTATTCCATTGACCGAATCAACAATGATGGTGACTATGAGCCTTCAAACTGTCGGTGGGCAACCACTTCGCAGCAATTGAACAACAGACGTAATAATCATGTGCTTGAGTTAGATGGTGAACGTAAAACGATAGCTGAGTGGTCTAAGCAATTCGGAATCGGTTGGTACACAATTAGAAACCGAGTTGACCGTTATGGCTGGACAATTGAAAAAGCCTTAACAACACCTGTAAAATCTTTCAAACCTTCTTAAAGGAAAAATATCATGGCTACTCCATTTTCCCGCACCCCTTCGATTGGTGCTGACCTCGTTGGTATCACTACCGCTGCTGACTTGGCTTCTGGCAAGGCTGGTGATGCAGCTTTGGGCACTCAAGTGTTTGGCTCTGATGGCAAACTTCACGTTTACGCTCAAGCTGGCGGCGCTATCCCTGCGTCTACCGCTGTGTGTACCGTGAACGCATCTACCTTTGCGGCCACATCTTCTGGCGGTTCTTACACTAGCCCCGCAACTGCTATGGCTTCAGGCGATCGCGGCTGGTTTGAGAAGGCTAGCGTCTAACATCTCGCTGATGTAAAATAAAGGCCACAAGGTTAACGCTTTGTGGCTTTTTTTAATCAACCAAAGGAATCGCATGAGTTACCCTCAACCGACCCAACTTGAATCAACTTTGTACGTCTCGTTTTACACAGAAGCAATTGAATTTAAGGCAGAAAGCGAAAAGGCTGGTCGCCCTATTTTCAAAGATGTGCCTTTTGTGAAAATCATTGTGCCCGGGGATACAAACAACATCATCGAGCGTAAAGCTACTAAAGATGATGAAATGAAGTTTCCACGTGCTTGGGCGCGATACAAGGCAGAGGAAAAAGAAGTTGTTGAAGGTATGCCTTTAGAGCAATGGCCTCAAATCACCCGTTCTTTGCTGAAAGAATTGAAGTATTTTGAGGTTCACACGGTTGAACAATTGGCGGGTTTGTCTGATGGTCAAGTTGCCAAGTTGGGCATGGGCTTTACAGAGTACCGCAACAAAGCAAAAGCGTTCATGGAAGCTGCTGCTGGTACTGCAAGCCAAACAGCACAAGCCGCTGAGAATGAGCGCTTGAAACAACAAATGGCTGACCTACAAGCTCAAATCGCTGCATTGGGTAGCGAGAAAAAGCGTGGTCGCCCTGCTAAAGAAGAAGTTGAAGCATGATTTGCCCTACATTTAGGCTGTTTCACGACTTCTTTTTGAACAACAAAGAGAAAACAATGCGCGTATCTAAAGAAATTTTTGATACGTATATGAAGAACATGCAAGCGTCCCAACGTGAACAAACCAAAGTAAGCGATACAAAAGCTCGATGGTTTGGCATGGGTAGTGAGCGATTCATTGAAGTGAAATAAATGTCATACACAGCCCTAGAGTTAGTTCAACAAGTTACTGATGAATTGGCCTTGCAGAGGCCGAGTATTGTGGTTGGCACTACTGACCCTAACATTCGTCAATTGAGTGCTTTGTTGAACCGTCTAGGGGCTGACATTACCCGTCAATCTGAATGGCAACGGATGAACAATGAGTATCTTATTGTCACCAAGTCGTTTGAATTGACGGGAACTGTGACAAGTGGCTCAAACGTTATCACTGGATTGTCAAGCACTGCCGACATTACGACAGATTTCACTATTCTTGGTGTTGGTATTGAGCCATTTGCGCAAGTTGTTACTGTCAATAATTCGACATCTGTAACGATGGACATGATTGCAAACCAAAGCGGCACAGTAACGCTGACGTTTGCACAAAACAAGTTTGATATGCCTGCGGATTGGAATTGGCAGATTCCTGAAACTGAGTGGAACCGCACGACACGCTGGCCTTTGCTCGGGCCAAAATCAGCGCAGGAATGGCAGACATACAAAGGCGGCATTGTCTCTGCTGGCCCCCGACAACGCTATCGAATCCTGCAAGACAAGCTGTGCATTAACCCAAGCCCACCTAACGGCGAAACATTGGCCTTTGAGTACATTTCAAAAGGTTGGGTAATTGGTGCTGATGGAACTCGCAAAGAAAAGGTGACATCCGATACAGATACGTTTGTGTTTGGTGATTCTTTGATGGTTACTGGCCTCAAGGCGCAGTGGAAAGCATCTAAAGGGCTTGACCCATCATTTGATTTGGCTGAATTCCGCTGGTTATTGGAAAACGAGAAATCAACGGATAAAAGCGCACCTGTGCTGTCACTAGCTCCTGCTTTTGGCAGTATTCTTCTTTCAACAAACAACATTCAAGATGGCTCGTGGCCTGGAAACTGAGGTAAAGCATGGACAAAAGCGCAATTATTAAAGCCCTTCGTGATGGCACTCAAGCAACCTCAAACGGAATTGCTACTAGTGTTGTTGGTCAGCCTGTTGACTGGATTTCCGATGGTCTTCGCTATGTTGGTGTTAATGTTCCTCAAAACGCTGTTGGAGGCACTGAATGGCTGGCTCAAAAAGGATTGACACGCCCTGTTGAAGAAGGCGCTTCACAAGTAATTGGAGATGCTATTGGCCAAACAATGGGCAATATGGCTTTTATGCCTGCGCAAGTTAGCGGTTTAATTAAGCAAGCTATCAAATGAACTTTTGGATTGTTTGGGCTGTTTTCATGGTGCTTATAGCACTGCATAAGAATTGGGGTTAAATAATGGCAACAGCTAAACACACCTCACTACCCGCACCAGTAGGCGGTCTCAACGCAAGAGACAGTGTTGTTGCCATGCCTAAAGAAGATGCGGTAAAGCTGACTAACTGGTTTGCATATCCATCTTATGTAGGCACTCGCAAAGGCCGTAAACCTCATGTAACTGGGTTTACTGCTGATGTTGAAACAATCATGGAATATGCGGCAGAGAATGGTTCAAATAAGTTCTTTGCTGCTGCTGGTACTGCTATTTACGATGTGACTGCGGCTGGCGCTGTTGGTAGTGCTGTTGTATCTGGTTTGTCTAATGCTCGATGGCAAGACACGATGATTACAACTGCTGGTGGTTCGTTCCTTGTCATGGTGAACGGGCAAGACGTACCTAAAAAATACGATGGTTCTACATGGTCTGATATATCAATCAACCATGCCAACCCTGCTGATTTGGTTCATGTTTGCTTGTTTAAAAACCGTCTTTTCTTTACCGAGAAAAACTCGTTAGAAATTCACTATCTGCCCACATTGTCGATTGGTGGCAACTCTGCGGCGTTTCCTCTTGGCTCTGTGTTTAGGCGTGGCGGTTATGTCATGGCCTGCTACACATGGACATTGGACGCAGGAAATGGTTCTGATGACCATTTAGTCATTATTTCATCAAAAGGTGAAATTGCTGTTTATCGTGGTAGTGACCCGTCAAATGCAAGTGATTGGGCTTTGGTAGGTGTTTATTACGTTGGTGAGCCTGTTGGTCGCAGATGCGGTATTAAGTACGGTGGTGACTTAATCGTGAATTGCTTGGGTGGTGTTTTTCCATTGTCTAAAGCTCTGCTGTCGGCAACGATTGACAAACGCAACGCATTAACTGACAAGATTCAAAACACGGTTTCTGAGGAAATGCAATACTACGCCAATAACTTTGGCTGGCAACTGTGTTTGTTTGAAGAAGCCAATATGCTGATATTGAACGTGCCAAAGGGTAATGGACAGAATTACCAATTTGCACAAAACACAATCACTGGAGCTTGGTCTAAGTTTGAAGGTTGGGATGCTAACTGCTGGCTGTATAGCCGTGACGGACTGTTTTACGGTGACGGAAACAGCGTTCAAAAGGCTTGGCAAGGCGATTTAGACGATACAACGCCGATTCAAGCTGACATGATTATGTCGTATCAGTATTTTGGAGATTTGGCTACAAACAAGTATTTCACGATGGTGAAGCCTTATTTGCTGGCTAGTGGCTCTCCATCTATTCTGTACGGATTGTGTGGAGACTTTAACGAAACTGAGCCTGAAGGTGTATTTGTTTACGAAGCGCCTGTGGGCATGGTTTGGGGTTCAATGTACTGGGGAACAATGGTCTGGGGTGGCGGTATGCGCTCCATCACTAGCGGATGGCATACGGTTGGAACCATTGCAAACGCTGCGGCATTGAGGCTGAAAGTGCAAAACAATGGCTCTGAGGTTAGATTGATGAACGTATCTCATGTTCACAATCATGGCGGGATTTTGACATACTGATGAAAATACCTATCTCTTTCCATCCTAATTACACGGCTTATTTAGAGTGGTTTAGCGGTAGGTTTTGGTTTCACATTGATGTTTATCAGTGGTCGCCAAAAGTGAAGCGTGATTTGTTGAAAGATTTGAAACGCATACGGGAATTGGTTAAAATGCCAATCAATGCGATGGTGGAATCAGAAAACCTGAAGCTCCAGAAATTCGGCAAATCAACAGGTTGGGTTGTTGAGCAGAATCACACATTGAAAGATGGTTCTGATGCTTTAATTTATAGATGGGGTTAAATATGGGCGGTATTGTTTCTGGTGTAACTAATGCAATTTTTGGAGAGCCTGAACAAGCGGCAGCTCCAGATTATCGAGGCGCTGCTCAAGCTACTGCGGCTGGCAATCTTGAGGCTGCTAAATATGCAACGGTAGCTAATCGTGCCAATCAATACAACCCTTATGGTTCATTGACATGGCAGCGTGGCGCTACGGATTATGACCCTTGGACACAAACCGTAAGTTTTACACCTCAAGGTCAAAAGTTATTCGATCTTCAACAAGGTACAGATTTAGCTTACGGTCAAGCCGCTCAAAAAGGCTTTGAAAACATCAAGGGCTTGTTTGAAAACCCAAACATTGACGAATCAAAGCTAACAGCAATGCCTACAAATGCGGGTATGACCTCGCAACAGGCTATGTTGTCTCGTTTGCAGCCTACTTTGGAAAGCAATGAAGAAGCCTTGCGTACTCGATTGGCTAATCAAGGTATTGGCTTGGGTTCAACAGCATACAATCGTGAACAAAACTTAGCTGCGCAACGTGCTAACGACTTGTATTTGCAGGCCGCTGCTCAAGGTATTGGCATGGATATGAACGCACGTCAACAAGGTTTGAACGAGCAATATCAACGTATGCAACAGCCTTTGAACATGATTAACGCCCTTAAAACAGGCTCTCAAGTTCAAGCGCCTCAGTTTGGTACTTATGCCCAACAGCAAACAACACAAGGGCCTGATTTAAACGCTGCGGCTAAAAATCAATATGGAGCGTCATGGGATATTGCAAACTTCAACAACAACGAGCGCGATAAAACAATGCAGACTACTGGGCAGCTTATGGGAATGTTCTCTGATCGCCGTGTCAAAGAAAATATTAAGCTAGTTGGTAAAACTGATGGCGGATTGAATATTTACACTTATAACTACATTTGGGGTGGCCCTACACAAATGGGCGTTATGGCTCAAGAAGTTGAAGAAGTTAATCCAAGTGCTGTCGGTGAAATTGACGGTGTGAAGATTGTTGATTACTCAAAGGTGGTTTAAATGGCTGATTACGATATGGAAGGGCAATTAGCCCAATTACGCTTAAAACAAGCGTATGAGAATCAGCAGCAAGCGCAACAGCCTTCACAGGGTCGAATGGCTGGTCAAGTGTATCTAACTGGAAACCCTATTGCACAGGCATTGCGTGGTTATCAAGCAAGCCAAGAATTGCAGGGCGCACAAGATCAACTAAAAAACATCGGACAACAACGGCAAGAAGCAACAAACCGCGATATGGGTGCATTTGTGCAAGCCTTGCGTGGTACACCTGCGTTTGAAGCTGCTGGCCCTGCTCCACAAGGCGCACCACAAGAAGGTGGCTATCAAGTACCTGCACAAAAGGGAGACCCATACGCTGCTTATACGATGGCTGCTGGTAGTCAATCTCCAATGGTTCGACAAATGGGCGTACAAGGCTTGGCTCAATTGCCACAACTTGAAGCGGCAAAAGCTGAAAAAGAAGCTAATCGCGCATGGCAAGAGCAACAACGTGAACTTGACCGACAAACACGCCGTGACATTGCTCAACAAGGTTTTGACTTGCGCCGTGAAGTTCGTAATGCTGGCGCTCAGAAAGTTGACACAGGTAAAACATTGCCATCTGGCGAAGTGGACAAAATCACTGGTCTTGATGAAAGCCTAGGCACTCAACAGCGTTTGATGCAAACATTCAAACCTGAATATGCTGGTTATGGCTCTAATTTTGTTGGTGGCGCTGCAAATCTTGTTGGAAGTCGTTTCAGCGACAAATTGCAACCACAGGCTGAATGGTGGGCGGCTCATGAGGCCAACGACAACATCATGCGTAACAAGTTGTTTGGCGCTTCTTTGACTGCTGGCGAACAAGCCGCATGGGATAGAACTTCAATTAAACCTGGTATGTCTCCTGAAATGGTGCAAAACCGCATGGCTGAACGTGCTGCTTTGATTGATGCACAACGTAACACACGCATTGGAAACCTTGGGAAAGCTGGTTATAACGTGCAAAACTTTGGCGCACCGCCTGATACGTTTAAACCGACTTCACCCACTGTTGGTATTCCTAGCGCAGATGCGATTGCTGCTGAACTTGCTCGCAGAGGTGGTAAATAATGGATTTAAGCAAAGTCTCAACACAAGACCTGATGGCTTTGCAGTCAGGCGATTTGTCTAAGGTTTCCACCGAAGGTTTGAGGATGCTTCAAGGCGGCTCGGCAAAGCCTGAAAAGGGTTACATTGAATCGTTAGGCGCTGGTCTTGGAAAAGGTGTTGGTACTGTTGCGCTTGGCGCACAAGACTTGCTAGGTGCTGGACTTGAAAAGTTAGGCGCTGAACGTGCAGGGCAATGGCTTCAATCCGATGCCGAAATGGGCCGCCGTAAGTTGGCTAGTGAAGTTGCTCCTTACAAAGAAGCAAACCCCATGATGACTGGCGGCGGTGAGTTGGCTGGTGAGATTGCTACTACTTTGCCTGTTGGTGGTGCATTGGCTAGTGGGTTAACTAAAGTTGCTCCACAAGCTACACGATTAGCAGAGGCATTAAGAACTGGTGGAATGTCTATCGGCGGGGCTTCTGCTCCAATGATAAGCCGTGAAGGTGCAAAGCAATTGGCAATTCGTGGAGCTGGTGGCGCTGCTGTTGGCGGTGCTTCTGCTGGATTAGTTAACCCAAGTGATGCAGATGTAGGCGCTGTTATTGGCGGTGCATTGCCTGTTGTTGGTAAGGGTGCAATGGTTGCTGGTCGGATGGCTGGTGCTGGTGCTAAATCGCTGATTGAGCCTTTATATGAGGCTGGTCAAACTCGCATTTTGGGTCGCGCATTAACTGATGCTGCTGGTTCTGATGCACAAAGGGCAATGGCTAATCTTGCAAATCCTCAGGAATTTGTGCAAGGGTCTTTGCCTACTGCTGCTGAAGCTGCTGGTGTACCTAGCATGGCAGCAATGCAACGTGCAGCAATGGCTGTAAACCCAGAAGCAACAAACGCACTTGCTGCCCGTCAAGCTGCACAAAATGAAGCACGTTTAGGTGTATTGAATGAGTTGGCTGGCACTGGTGGCGCAAAAGAAAAAGCTGAAGCTGTACGCGATGCAATGGCAGAAGCCACATATCAACGTGCAAAGCGTCAAGATTTAGCAAGACGCGAACAAGCTATTGCTGAGCAAGTTGCTAAAGACCAAGCAAATGCTGGCTTGGGTTCACTGGGTAACTTGCCAACAAGAACTGAAGCGCAATCAGCTTCTATGGCGATTCGCCCAACAAAGACGCTTGAAGATTTGTCACAACGCCCTGCATTTGCTGGATTTATTAACGATGCAAAACGCATGGCTGCAAACAAAGGGTTTGACATTGGAAACCCATTAACATCAATTGATGGTTTGCACTACATCAAATTAGCTATTGATGACGCTTTGCAGCCTAGCCCGTCTAATCCATTGGGGCGCAATGCAAAAGCCGCATTGATGGACATGAAAGAAAAGTTAGTCACAGAAATGGACAAGGTTTCTCCTGTTTATGGTGTAGCACGTGAGGCATATCAAGAATTTTCAAAGCCAATCAACCAAATGGCTATTGGCGAGGAATTGCTCAAAACAGTTAGGCCACTTGACCAAAAGTTAATGGCTGGTCAATTTTCAAAGCGTTTAAGCGATGAAACAGCACAAGCGGCAACTGGCTTTAAAGGTGCAACTCTTGAAAACACGCTAACACCAGAACAGTTGCAAAAACTGCAAGGAATACAGCAAGATTTGGCACGTTCTAACTTTGCTGACACGGCTGGTCGTGGCGTTGGTTCTAACACTGTGCAGAATTTGGCGTATTCAAATATGCTCAATCAGGCTGGTGTGCCTACTATGCTTCGTGGATTAAGTGGAAGCCAAGTTTTAGGCAATCTTGCTGCAAAAGCTGGCGATGTTGTTTATGGCAAAGCCAATAAGCAAATGTCTCAACGTCTTGCAGAGGCCTTATTGTCTCCACAAGAAACGCTGACACTAATGCAAGAGGCTCAAAAATCAGGCAATAGCGCATTGGTTAACGCTTTGCGAGACAAACTGCCTTTGGCCTACAAAGCCGCATATAGGACAGCTCCTATTCTCGCGGCTGAGTAAATCCGATGATGAAAGCAATTACAAAAATAGCTACAACTATTGCAATTGCTTTATATAGCTTAAATTCAATGTAATCTATGGTGTTCTCCTAGTTAAAAAGCCCCTTAACTCGGGGCTTCTTTTTTAGCGGCTACCGTAGTTGTTATAGGGGTTGCCATCTGGAGCACTACGGAAGTGAGGTGCGACATAAGTGCCATTACTGCGGGTATAGCCGTTCACAATGTCTGCAAAAGCAGAGAATGAAGCTACGCAAGCCAAGATAGTGATGATGGTTTTCATGGTTTTTCCTTTAGGTTAAAAGCAGCGTTTCACGCCAGAAATATCAAAGAAACAAGAGTTTGGCAAACGGTGTTGATTGTTCAAAATCTGCTTGTTTTGGTCTTCGATTCGTTGCAGTCTTCGTGACTGTTGCTCCATCATGTTTTGTTGTTCAATACATTGATAGAACGCGTTGGTGGGTAGTGTTGTGTCACACATTGCGTAAACGCTAGGCGCTACTAACATAAAAATTATTGCATACTTCATGCGAACTCCTTTGTTGATGTGCGAACTTTATTGTCTATTTCTTACGCAAACCTTACAAAGCATAAAATTGTTGAAAAATATTTGTTTGCGGTAAAATTGTGCTAGTGAGGCGCTATGCCTCGTAATGGTAAAGGAAAACAAATGCGCGACGGCAGTGGAAACTATGTAGCACCATCAAATAGCTGGAATCCAGCCATTTCAGGTCAGCAGGCGGTTTACAGCGATTGGCAAGCCATTTTGAATGACATTGTTGCCGCGCTTACTCAATCTGTAAGCCGTGATGGTCAAACAGTGATGACTGGCAACCTGCAAATGGGTGGCAACAAAATCACTGGTCAATCTGCCGCAACTGGTGCTGGTCAAGCCTTAATCTATGAACAATTGTTCAACCAAGGCGCAGAACAAGACCTAGCAAGCGCAGCCACTACTGACATTGGCGCACAGTTGACTAACTTTTTACGTATCACTGGCACGACTACGATTACATCGTTTGGCACTAACTACAAAGGGCCACGATTCCTGCGTTTTGAAGGTGCTGTAACGCTAACGAATGGCAGTGCATTGACATTGCCAGGTGGTGCAAACATCACTACTGCTGTTGGTGATTGTTTGATTGCTATTCCTCGAGCCACGTTGGGAATTGCTGATGGTTGGCAAGTTGTTGGCTATCAAAAGAACGCATTGCCAGGCACTCCTTCTGCTGGCTCTGTAAATAACGCTGCATTGGCTGACGGAGCTGTCTACGGCACAAAGATGACTAGCAAGATTGAGCCTGTAACTGCCTCTGTTGCATCAAACGCTCTTACAGTCACTCTAAACCCTACAACGCTAGATTTCCGTAGTTCTGCTCTTGGTAGTGGTACGGTAAACACGCGCACAATTTCAACTGCTATTAGTACTGTAGTACCTTCTGGCGCTACTTTAGGCACTACAAACGCAACGCTGTCTAAAGTCATGTTGTTAGCTATTGATAACGCTGGAACTGTTGAACTTGCGGTATGTAACGGCTCTTTGTCTTTGGATGAATCAACGCTGATTAGCACGACTGTTCTTGATACATCATCTGATAGCGCAAGCGTTATTTATTCAACAACAGCAAGGACAAACGTACCTTTCCGTATTGTTGGATATGTAGAGAGTACGCAAGCAACAGCAGGCACTTGGGCTACTTCGCCTAGTAAGATTCAAGGTGTTGGTGGTCAGATTCGCCAAGCATCTGCTACTGGTGGCGGTGGAATTACTAGTGGCACGGCTGTTACTGCATCTGGTACTTCAATTGACTTCACAGGGATTCCTTCTTTGGTGAAGCGTATTACGGTATTGTTTAATGCTGTATCTACTAGTGGTAGTTCAGGAATACTTATTCAAGTTGGCTCCGGTAGCGTTTCATCTTCTGGATATAGTTCTTTTGGGACGCGCGTTACCACTGGTAATTCAACTTCTGGAGCATCATCTTCTGCTGGAATATTTATTCAGCAAAGTGCTGGCACTAATTCAACATTTGGAAGTGTGACATTGAATTTGCTTGGCAGTAATACTTGGTTGGGCTCTGGTGTTCTTGCTGATTACAACGCTTCTGTAACTGAGCAAACAGGCGGCGGAACGCCTGCTCTTGGTGGTGCTTTGGATAGAGTTCGTATTACTACGGGTAATGGCACAGACACCTTTGACGCTGGCTCAATCAACATTATCTATGAGGGCTAACCATGCACAGAATCGTTGTAAATATTCAAACAGGCGAAGTAACTCAGGTTGAATACACGCTTGAAGAACAAGCTGAATATGATGCAAAAGTAGCTCAACAAGCACTAGAGCAAGCGGAAAAGCCAAATGAATGAACTTATCTCCATTCTTAAAAGTGTTGCGCCTGCGGTTGCAACTGCTTTGGCTGGCCCTGTTGGTGGTCTTGTTGTGTCTAAGATTGCTGACAAATTGGGTGTTGATGCTGACGCTGGTGCGATTGTTCAAGCTATATCGTCAGACCCAATGGCTATTTCGAAAATTCAGGAATTGAATTTAGAGTTTGCAAAGGTAGAAGCACAAGACCGTGATTCAGCCCGTAAACGCGAATCAGAGATTGCTGTTAGCTCTGCATCACCTTGGTTAAATAAAGCCGTTACGCCCATTCTGGCGCTTTGTATCGTCTCTGTTTGGGGCGTTGTTCAGTGGTTTATGTTGAACCATAGCGTACCTGCTGAAAACCGTGAATTGATTGCCCGTGTATTGGGTACGCTTGACGGTGCTTTGATGGTTGTCTTAAGTTACTACTACGGCGCAAGCCATAAACACTCATGATTCTCAAGCTAGAACGCATCCACTTTGGCGAAACTTTCACCGTTGGCAAGTTGTTCAACGGGCGTGATTTTCTGTGCTTCACTTTAGAAGACAAAGTGCGTGAAGTTGAAGGAAAGCCCGTATCCGAGTGGAAGGTTTACAGCAAAACAGCTATCCCCAAGGGCTATTACAAAGTTTCCGTCACCATGTCAAACCGCTTCAAACGTGAATTGCCTTTATTGGCTAACGTAGAAGGTTTTGAAGGTGTACGCATACACACTGGCAACACTAGCGCAGATACTGATGGGTGCATCCTTGTTGGAAGCACTTGGGATGGTAAAAGCGACTTTATTGGCGGTTCTAAATTAGCGTTTGACAAAGTCTTTCCGCTAATCAAGAACTCAACCGATGATGTTTTTATTGATTACCATTAAATGTAAGTCGTCTTACATTCATAAAACCCGCGCTTCCCATCCGTACAAGTCACAATCTTGTCTTTATCTGGCTGGATAGATGTATCTAAATAAGCGCCTAGCATCAATAGTGCAACGACTACTGCACAAACTCCGATTGTGAACATTGCACACCAGACTAGCTGTTTAATTGTTTCCATTTTCTAGCTCCTTTTTTACAAGTTCTGCAAGGTTTTTGAATACACCTGATTCATCTTTGATTAACTCTCTAAGCCGATACCTTGCATGATCGACTGTGGCTTGATTTTGTGCCATTTTTGCTATCCAAACCGCAGTCTCTCTCACTATTTCATCGAGTTGCATTGTCTTGGCGTCTATCATTTGCAGAGATAGTCCGATAAACATCAACCCGAAGTTGCGCCGCAATCAATAAGAACTTGAGTTTTTCCTCTTGCTCTACCGCTTCTCTCAATCCTTCTAGCACTTCTTCATAAAGCTCATGGGCGTAGGCATAAGCCTCTTTGTCTGCAATCGTTTTTAGATCGCACTCGTTCATTAGCTTTGCCTTGCAAGTTTTACGCCAAGCCTCCAAATACACACGATTAGCCTTTGCCTTTGCATGGGCTTCGCTGTTTTTGATGATGTACGTAATTGCTTCGTTTGGGTCAAAGTTACTCATACAACCTCAACAACATCATTTGCGCGTGAACGAATCCGATTCGCAGTCTTACGGATTGCGTTTTCATACACTGACCGCGCAACACTTGTACGCTGCAAATCGTGAAGCTCTAAAAGCTCTTTCAGCACCTTAATGCCTTCACCTGATAAACCCAAGCGACCTAGTTTGTCGTGCCGTTCTTTGGCCTCTAAAAGGGCTTTCTGGGCGTTTTCGCAGATAGGCAATAGCTCGATGCCAATGCCGTCTTTGGCAAGCGTCTCAGCGATATTAAGCACATCGGCTAACCAACGCCAGTCTTCAGCGGTTCCTACACCTTTAGTCATTGCATCCAGCGCGGATAACTCAGCTAAACGCAGTTTATTGAGTGGGCCATCTTGAGACACGAACGCGCCGAGAATAGCCATTTCAATTGGATTTGTTAGAGCATATACCTTACGGCGGCATTTTTTACGCATTTGAACCCTTTGGATATACACGAATACCATTCATCAAACTAGGCAGCTTAAAAGCATCGTAAGCACAAGGCCGATTAGCCAAGTCTCGCAGATCTTCACCTTTGTAAACCTCGCGCTCTTTCCAGTTAGCAATCTTTGCCGTGGCTACATTCTTTTTCTCGCCTTGCAGTTTTTCACGACCTGCATTGGTCAAACTCAAAGTATCACCAAGCTGGACAACAAGCCCTAATGCCTGCATTTCTTCTAAATAGCGTTGATAGTGCAATGACATTTGGCTTACATCGTTGCCGTGTGTAAGTTGTCGTAGTTCTTTGCCACCATTGCTCAGTTTTTTGAGCATGGTCATGTGCTGCTGTTTAGTTTTCATGTTTTCTCCTGTTGATGCGCTATTGTTACGCTCAATTCTTACAACGTGCTGACAGATATATGCACTTTGATATATCCGCCGATTTCTTTTGATTTCTTTAACGTCAGCGACCAAGTTGAATCATCAACGCCTACAACATCACACAATCCGTCTAGCCCTGATTTCATAGCTGCCAAACAGTTATCCAAGTCATAGCGGCGTCTAGAAGGCGGGTAAAACGTGATGAATAGGTGTAGAGCCTCTGCCTCTATCTTTTTCAATCCTTGCGTCTTTGCTGTGACAGCGCAGGCATGGCGATAAAAGGCTTTGGCTTTGGCTAACTTTGCCCAGTGAACCCGCGAGTTTGGTTTTACATCGGAAGGAAACCAAGGTAACGTGACTTCAATCACTTCTTAGGTTCCCAGTTAACTGCCTTTGACGTACTTGTCAAACACTCATGGCATACGCCTTTGCTTGAGTTAAGCGCGTAATTCTTGCAGTCAATGCACAATTTCAGCGGCTCTTTGACTGGAATGTTTGGAGTTGTATAGATGATGCCTGTTTCTTCTTTCATTTTTATCTCCAAAAAACACAAGCAACAACGCTTGAATTAGGGAATAACTCTTGACACTGCCAAACCTTAAAATAAATACCCGCAGGCACACCAATAAGCACAATTGCAGCCAATAAAAAATATTGTTTCATTTTGTTTCCTTTATAAATCCAATCCAAATACGCCAGATATGTAAGCCTAATCCTTTATGTGGGTAAAAGATTAAACCTAATCCAATGGCGTACATTTTTTGTACTGTTAGTTTCATGTTTTGACCCACCACACGCTACATTGGCAACCACTAGGGCTAGGTGCTGTCCAGTCCATGCGTTCAATCCATCCAGCGCGTTCTAGTTCACTCAAACGGCGAAACACTTGCGATGAATGAAGTTCATCAAATGCACATCTCTCGCAAGCATCCCAAAGTGTAGTGTTTGCAATTTGCCATGCTGTTTGCGCTCCTTTTGACAACAGCGCCTCATAAATAGCCAAATAATGACCATCTAAATGCGCTCCAATTGCTTTATAAGCATCCAACGAGTTCTTGTTCATTTTTGCTCCTTAGTTAAACCGCGCCAAACCTTATCTTGATTACCGCCAAGGTCTTTTTTGTATTTAACGGCATCTTCAATTGATTGTTCTGCCCATCCCCATGTTTTTCCGTTCCAATATGAAAAAAAACATTCTGTCGCCATTTGTCCAATTTGAATCTCATAAACGCCAATCCTTACTGGTTTTGTTTTTGATGGATACCAAGGTGTCGTATACATTTCATCTCCTTAAAACTCTGCCAAAAATTGTTTTGCAGCTTCAAATCGCTCACGGCTGATGCCTTCACCATTCTCATACTGCCTAATCAACTCACGTGCTTTTTCTTTCGGGTCTGTTGCTCGCGTTCCATCCTTGTAAAGCTGACGCACAGCCGAAGCATCTAAGCCAAGATGTGCGCAAACTTCATCAAGTCGTTGGCTATTGAAAAACACAATGTCACGGTCTGCAAACGCTCGCGCAAGAAGTGAGCAAAGTAATTTTGCCTCTCCCATTTCAGCCAAATCACCAGGCAGCCAACGAACAAGAATCTTAGAAAACTGTGATTCGCGGCCTACTTGATCGGCTAGTGGGATGTAGTCTTTTTCAGCCATTAAACCCACCACTCCACCAAAGCCAAAGCCAAGCCTGTACCAATAGCAATAGCTACCAATATGTCTAAGATTTTGTTTTTCATTCTGTTGTCTCCAAGTATTGATAACAAGCATCTACAAAGTCTTGTGTTTCTTTTTTCTCTACCAGGTGTGAAATTTCCTCAATTTCCTCATCATCCTTTGCAAACACAGCCATGTGGATACCTTCGCTAATCATGTCATCTTCATCTCGTGGTGTGTAGTCAAAAGCCAAGATAAGCGCACGACCTGCAATGACTTCATCAAAGCTCATTGGGTAGTTGTCGTATTCAAAGCTGAATTCAAAATCGCCTGGTTGCATTTGTGTTCTCCTGTTGATGGCTGAACTTTAATTGCCAATTCTTACACTTTGCTTACAAACGTAAAATTTATTGGCTTAAGATTCTCCAAGCGGCGGCGGCGCAAAGTGGCACTTGTCCGTTTCCAATGGCTTTAAGTCTGTCCACCCCAGAGGCCAACCCATCAACCACTCTACCCACATTGGGTTCAGTTTCCCACCAGCGTGAGTTGCAAGCGTAGGAGTTTTCCTGTTGAACTCCGATGGATAAGCTCCCTCTTTGCTGTTGTGACAAGTCGGTGTCGGGAATTGAACTCTGCCAACAATTGTTTCCAGATTCGGATTGCGTTTTTTGTTCCAAGCTGCTTCTGGAGTTATGGTTGCCGCCATTGCTGAACAACTCCTTGGCGTTGGCCAGGTTTGTTGCGACAATCCAGATTCTGTCCCTCTGATGGTTTGCTCCAACGTCCGCTGCTCCCAACACTCCCCATCTCGCATTAAACCCCATTGCGGCCAAGTCTCCGAGAACGTCTCCAAGTCCTCGAGAAGTGAGCATTGGTGAGTTTTCCACGAAGACGAATTTGGGTCGTACTTCGTGAATGATGCGCGCCATTTCTCGCCACATTCCTGACCGCTCTCCTTCAATTCCTGCGCCTTTTCCTGCGGCGCTAATGTCTTGGCATGGAAACCCGCCAGATACAACGTCAAC
>JACCDQ011999087.1_pt1 | contig 37292 bp, 51 predicted proteins | sample 7446031 | NCBI WGS metagenome assembly JACCDQ01 (sample SAMN15323442, study PRJNA562643) | freshwater metagenome | isolation source: river surface water | place: USA:Blue River Watershed | collected 2017-08-17 | reverse complement strand
TGACGATGTGATGTCGATGCCTTACGCAATCGTTGCAACTCGTCAACGTTACAACATTTACGCTGGTAACTACTGATGAAGACGCCGATCCTTGGATCAACCTATGTGGCCCGCAGCGTCAATGCTGCGGATTCACGCATGGTGAACCTTTTTCCAGAGGTTGTCCCCGAGGGTGGGAAGGAGCCTGCGTTTTTGCAACGTGCTCCCGGCCTGCGGTTGCTGGCTACCGTTGGCACAGGTCCTATTCGCGGCTTGTGGGCCTTTTCTGCCGATGATGGCACGGCGTTTGTCGTGTCGGGTAGCGAGGTCTACAGCATCGACGACACATACTACGCCAGAAAAATTGGTGAAGTTGCTGGTACTGGTCCAGTCAGCATGGCTGACAACGGCACACAGTTGTTCATTGCTTGCAATGGCCCCAGCTACATTTACAACACAAACACTTTGGCATTTGGTCAAATCACAGACATTGATTTCCCCGGTGCTGTGACCGTTTGTTACTTGGATGGCTACTTTGTGTTCAACGAGCCAAATAGTCAAAAAATGTGGGTTACCGCATTGCTTGACGGCACATCGATTGACCCACTCGAATATGCCAGCACCGAAGGTTCTCCTGACGGTTTGGTGGCCGTAGCATCCAACTTCCGCGAAGTGTGGGCGTTTGGAACCAACTCAATTGAGGTCTGGTACGACTCCGGCGCTACTGACTTTCCGCTTCAGCGTATCCAAGGTGCGTTCAATGAACTTGGGTGCGCTGCACCGTTCTCAGTTGCCAAAATGGACAACTCGATCTTTTGGCTGGGGCGTGATCGTCGCGGTCAAGGCATTGTGTATCGCGCTGAAGGCTACGGTGGTCGTCGCATCTCGACACATGCTGTTGAGTGGCAGATTCAGCAGTATTCGGACTTGTCTGATGCTGTGGCATACACATACCAGCAAGACGGTCACAACTTTTACGTTTTGATTTTTCCGTCAGCAAACACCACTTGGGTTTACGATGCTGCGACAAATGCTTGGCATGAGCGTGCTGGCTGGACGAATGGTGAATTCACCCGTCATCGCAGCAATTGCCAAATGGCATTTAACAATGAGATCGTTGTTGGCGATTTTGAAGACGGTAACATTTACGCATTCGACCTTGATGATTACAGCGACAATGGTGAAATTCAAAAGTGGTTGCGTTCATGGCGTGCAATCCCGACAGGTCAAAATAACCTCAAGCGAACAACCCAGCACAGCCTTCAACTCGATCTTGAGACAGGTACTGGATTGAACCTTGGTCAAGGTGATGATCCCCAAGTCATGCTTCGTTGGTCCGATGATGGTGGTCATACGTGGTCTAACGAACATTGGATTTCAATCGGCAAGATCGGCCAGTTTTATCGCCGCGCAATTTGGCGTCGTTTGGGTATGACTCTCAAATTGCGTGACCGTGTGTACGAAGTGTCCATGACTGATCCGGTGAAGACCGCAATCATGGGTGCTGAACTCATCGCAAGCCCAACCAATGCGTAGTCCTAACGCCACGCCTACCCCAATCACACCTCCCCGGGTCGCACTGATCGATCCTCGCACCGGGTTGATTGATCGTGCGTGGTATTTGTTCTTTTTGTCATTGTTGAATGCTGCCACCGCTGTGGTGGATGATGGCGTTGGTCCAGATGTGTCAGCAATGTTGGCGTCCTATGATGCCGCGCTGCGTGCGCTTGCTGACGATGTAAACACACAACCACCTGCAACCGATTATTCTGCTGATATTGCAGCGGTTAAAACCGAACAATCTTTACAACCCTCGTCTGAGGTTGGAGAACTCCAAGCACAAATTAACGCACTGCGTCAGCAACTTGAGGTGTTGCCTCAATTGCAGCAAGGCACGTTGTCTCAAATCAATATTGACTGGGTTCCTTATTTTGGGTTTGACACTCCTCCACCGTGGATTGGTTCAAACGCTGGTCAATTTTGGTATGACCCGACCACGGGATCGTTCAATGCCAAAATGGGCAACAACAACATCACGCAGCAGGTTGGTGAGGAATTATTTATTTACGGTAAAGCATCTGCTGCAATTACCGAAGGGCAGTTAATTTGCAAAACCGGAACTGTGGGTGCGTCAGGCGTGATTACATTTGGTCCAAGTCCTACGGGATTGACAACCAACGACGGAATCATTGGCGTAGCCACAGAAAACATTGCGTTAAATGGTTTTGGTCGCATTACATCGTTTGGCGTTGTTCATGGCATCACAACCACTGGTGCAAGTGTTGGTGAAACATGGGCAGACAACGACACGCTGTATTACAACCCTGCGTACACGGGAGGTATGACCAATGTCAAACCTTCAGCACCATACGCAAAGTTCGAGGTGGGTACAGTCATTAAGGCTGGTAGCGGCGGTTCAGGTTCTATTCAAGTTGAATTGGTTCATGGTTCCACACTTGGTGGTACTGATTCGAATGTGCAGTTTGGCACATTGGCAAATAATGATCTGATTCAATATGACAGTGCGCTTCAATATTGGAAAAACGTCACACCCGCATCAGTTATCAATACGGCGGGTGGAGCACCTGTTGTCAAGACAGCCAACTTCTCTGTGGCAGACACCGAGAACTGGCTGATCAACAATAAATCGGGTTCGTCGTGCACTGTGACGCTGCCCACGGCGTCCTCATACACTGGTCGAGTTTTGCATTTTCAAAACTACCAATCTCAAACTCTGGTATCGGCATCTAGCAATGTCGTACCGCTGGCTGGCGGCGCTGCGGGAACCTCGATTCTCTTGGCAAGTTCCGGTGATTCTGCGACACTCGTGTCAAATGGCTCTAATTGGCTGATGACACAATATGTGCCTAACAATATCCTACTTTTGGAGTAAACCATGACAGTGACCGTCAAAGTTCTCATTCCGGCCAAATATGCCGAAAACTCGCAAACCACGCAATACACCGCCAACGGTGTGACCACGATCATCGACAAATTCACAGCCACAAACATCAACAGTGCGGCAGCTACGATTTCGGTGAACTTGGTGACTGCGGCTGGCACATCGGGCAGCAATAACTTGATCACCAAGACCAAGACATTGCAGCCTTCCGAGGTCTATACTTTCCCTGAACTTGTAGGTCAGGTGTTAGGTATTGGCGACTTCATCAGTACAATTGCAGGGACAGCGAGTGCAATCAACATCCGCGCCAGCGGTCGTGAGGTGACCTAAATGAGTTTTTGGACAAAACTTCGAGATACCGCAGAATCTGCGGCAGTGATTGCTGGTAACTATGTGTTGCCGGGTTCTTCCCTTGTCACTTCCAAATTAGTCAGCAAGGGTTCGCAAGAACAACTAAATTCCGACTTGGGTAAAGTTGCTCAATTGGCATCTGGTGGCGCAGGCGCATACGAAGGCAACCTTGCCAATTACGGCACAGCCTACGACAAAGTTACAAGCGCGTTTGGTGGCGGTACTGGTGGTCAGATCACTGGTCAGCAAGCCGTGGATGCGTTCAACGCTGGCAAGATCAGCCCTGCTGAATTTGAAGAACTTGCAAAAGGTGCGGGCACTACTGGCTCATCTTGGCTGTCGTCACTTGGTACTGCGGCAGGTGCTGCATCACTGTCAAGTTACCTGACCCCTGCTGCCATTTTGGGCAGTTCGTTAATTGGTGCAAACGCTGCAAAAAGTGCCGCTGCAACACAGGCTCAAGGCGCTACGGATGCAAACCAACTGGCGTATAAAATTTACCAAGAGCAAAAAGGTCTTCAGGAACCTTATCGCACTGCTGGTATCACTGGTCAGAACAAACTTCTTGAATACATGGGTTTGGGCGGTAACGTCAACTCGATGGACTATGGTAAGTACGCCAAAGATTTCAGCATGTCTGATTTCACTGCTGATCCCGGTTACGCTTTCCGTTTGTCCGAAGGTCAAAAATCTTTAGAGCGCAGTGCTGCCGCTCGTGGTGGCTTGATCAGCGGTGGTGCAGGTAAAGCACTTGTTCGCTTTGGTCAAGACTACGGCTCAAACGAGTACACCAACGCATTTAATCGCTATCAAACCAATCGCTCAAATCAATTGCAACCACTGGGTGCTTTGATTACCAGCGGTCAGAATGCTGCGGCCAACACTGGAACCGCTGCTGGTACATACGGTGCAACAGCGGGCGCTAATATCACGGGCGCAGCAAACGCCACGGCTGCTGGACAAGTGGGTGCTACGAATGCGTTGACAGGTGGTTTGAACACATACTTGAACTACTCGTCAAACGCTGATTTGGCAAACGCATTGGCACGTAGCCGATCATCTTATGGAGTGAACGCATAATGCCGATCGATCCAAACATCGCTTTACAGGTTCGCGGCATTGAAGTGCCGAATCCCTTGAACCAATTGGCTCAAGTGTCGCAAATTCAAAACGCACAAAATCAGAATGCGCTGGCTCAATACACATTGGGTAAAGCGCAACGTGAAGATGTTGCCGCGAATGCTCTTGATGCACTATACGCAAAGCATTTCAACCCGCAAACAGGTGCTGTCGATAAAAACGCACTGTTTGCTGATCTTGCCGCTCAAAAATTAGGAAGTCAAATTCCAAAGCTGCAAGCATCAATGGCTGAGACTGAGGGCAAACTTGCAACTGCGAACAAAACGAAAGCTGAAGCAGCAATCAAACAAACTGAATTGTTTAAAAACGATTTGGTGAATGTGAACACTCCTCAAGATGCGGCTTTATGGTTGGCGTCGCAATACAAAGACCCAGTGATGGGTAGTGTGGTGAGTCGCGTTCCTTTGGACAAAGCACTTCAACAAATTCCACAAGACGCTCAAGGTTTTGCTCAATGGAAGCAAAAGAACGCTCTCGGAATGGACAAATACATTGAACGCACCACAGTGACCGAAGCTGATCGTCAACGCATCGCACAAGAAGGTCAACGAATTGGTTTGGAAGGCCGTCGAGTGGCTGTCATGGAAGACGAGAATCGACGCGCCAAAGACCCAGTGTTCCAGCAACAGATGGCTGCTGCCAAGGAAACAGGTGCTGCAATCGCCAAAGGTAACGTGGCTGCACAGCAAGCGTTGCCCGGTGTAATTTCAAATGCTCAAGATGCTGTTAACCTCATCGATCAGATGGTTGGTAAGCAAGAAGTGCGTGATGCTAAAACAGGCAAGGTGGTTCAGGCTGCTGGCGCACCACATCCCGGTTTTGAAAATGCCGTAGGCACAACTTGGAAACCCGGTTTCCGTTTTATTCCCGGTACAGACGCTGCCGACTTTCAATCATTGTTTGAACAAGTCAAAGGTGCTGCATTTTTGGAAGCGTATAACGTACTCCGTGGTGCTGGCGCGATTACCAAAGATGAGGGCGAAAAAGCAACCGCTGCCCGCACTCGCATGTCTACCGCTCAAAGCGAAAGCGAGTTTGTCAAAGCTGCTCGCGAATACCAAGACGTAATCCGTCGAGGTGTGGAAGTTATGCAGAAAAAAGCTGGTCCCGCTGGCGCTGTCCCCGCAGCCGCTGGCGGCGGTGCTGTGGACACTAGCAACCCGTTGTTGAAATAAGGAGGCGTCATGGCCGATTTAGCCGCGATCCTCACTGACCCCAACTTTGTCAATGCCAATCCTGCGACAAAGCAGGCGATCTTTGATAAGTGGGCACCACAAGACCCAAACTTTGCAAATGCAAACCCTGCAACTCAGCAGGCCATCATGCAAAAGTTTGGCATTGCCCCCGCGCAACCACAGTTGCCTGAGTCACTGCGTCCGTCAGTTGTTCAAGCCACACCACAGCAAGTGCAACAAGCCGATGTGGTTGCTGGCAACCGCAAAGAACTAAGCACTGGGCAAAAGATTTATCAGGCCGCACGTCCTTATGTTGCACCACTCGTGGAAGCTGGCGGTGCGATTGGTGGCGGTTTGCTTGGTGCAACCGCTGGCACGTTTGGCGCTGGTCCAGTGGGCACAGCCGCAGGTGGCGTCGCTGGTGCTGGCTTGGGCTATGGCATCGCCAAAGAGGCAATTGAAGCCGCCGATGTGGCCGCAGGTATGAAAGCCCCGCGCCAAGGTGCTGCACAGGTCGTAGAGCCTGTTCGCAACATCCTTGAAGGTGCAACCTTTGAAGCAGGTGGGCGCGTTGCTGGTCCTTTGATCGCCAAAGGCGTGGGCGCACTGGCCGATCTGAAAAACATTCCCAAGAACAAAGCTGCCGACATCGCACGCAACGCTCTTGGTCCAGACTTGCCCGAAGTGCTCAATGCGCTCAAGGCATCACAGGGTGAAGGTGTGAGCGCAGCGCAAGCCACCGCAAACATCAATAGCCCCACATGGCAAGCATTGCTAGACCGTGTGTCTAAACGCGATCCACGGTTCCTTGCGGCGCTTGAAAAGTCTCAAGGTGAGGTGTCACTCAATGCGCTGGCTAAGTTGGCAGGAGGCTCCACGGCTGCTGAAGCCCGTGGCACTGTTGAGAATGCTAAAAACGCGCTCAACGCGATGACTGGCCCGCAGCGTGAAGCTGCTCTCAATCGTGCAAACTTGGGCAAGGCTGTGGCTGACTATGAGGCGCAAGCTGGTAAGTTAAGCAGTGAAGCTGCTGCCGAAGTGCAAAAAGTCCGTGAACTTATCAGCGCAGGAAATGCTGCTGAAGCATGGGCACGACTCGATTTGATCAAACGCAACTTGCCAGTCGGCGCAACCAAATACACCTATTTTGGCGAATTGGGTAAGCAAGCTGACGAATGGGCAACACAAGCCGCCAATGCTTCACTTGATCTGGGCCAAGGTGCACGTTTTGCCCAAGGCGCAGCGGATGCTTTGCGCTCTGTTGGCATTGCGCCACTGGAAGGTGAATCCTTGGTTCGCAGTGTCAAGGCTATTGGCAATAACCCCGAGTTTGCTGGTAATGACATTGTTCAAGGCGCACTTAAAAATGTGGCCGACGACATTGCCAAGTGGACCAATAGCGGCGGCATCATCGACGCCAAAGCGTTGGATGCCATTCGCAAGAACTCAGTCAATGCCGCAATTCAGCAACTTCGCCCCGGCATGGATGCCACCGCCCAGCGCAATCTGGCCGCTGGTGTGCTCAACGACATCAAGCCTGTGCTCATTGACGCAATTGAGGGTGCTGGTGGTGCTGGTTACCGTCAATACTTGGCTGATTACACCAAGGGTATGCAAAAGATTGCTGAACGCAAACTGACTGGCGAAGCCTTGAAAATGTGGAAGACCAACAAGGACGAATTTGTGCGTTTGGTTACCAACGAAGCCCCTGAGACTGTTGAAAAGTTTCTCGGTAAAGGTAACTACAACATCGCATCCGAGTTGGCTGATAGCACCATGTCTACGCTCAAAACCGAAGCGGAAAAGGTTGTGCGTGATGCCAACATCAAGTCGCAAGTGTCGGGTGGTCAAGATGCGTTGAAACAGTTGCTTTTGGAAAATATGTCCAAGCTGCGCGTCCCCTCGTATTTGAGCGCAGTAGCCGCAACTACCAACAAGGCTTTGAACATCTTGGAAAACAAGATCGGTGCAAAGACGATGCAGATGCTCACCGAGGCATCAAAAACTCCCGAAGGTGCTGCGGCGCTTTTGGAAACTTTGCCTGCCGCAGAACGTAGCCGTGTGCTTGGGCTGATTGCTGATCCAGCAAAATGGTCTTCTGGTGCAAAAGCCGCAGTGACGGGCACTACTTCGATGGGTGTCAATGCTTTGGCTCCTGATCGCTACAACACAAACGCACTTGCCAACCAACCAGTGCGAATGATTGAACTCAACAATATGGCCCCGGGAAGACCATGAGCGCAGAAATCGATCCAGTGAAATACGGAGTCCTGTGGCAAAAGGTGCAGGACTACGAACGTCGTTTTGACGACATGGACAAAAAGATGGACAAGATGGAAGGTCAGTTGGAAAAGCTGGTCGCCCTTGCCAACCAAGGTCGCGGTGGATTCTGGGCAGGTATGGCATTCGTGTCTGCGCTGTCCAGCGCCGTGGGTTATTTGAGTCACTGGTTCAATAAGTGATGTGCTGGACCCAATCACCATCGGCCTCGCCATCAAGGCAATGCAGGGTGCTTTCAGTGGCATCCAATATTGTTGCGAGGCTTTGGCAGATGGCAAAGTCCAAGTTCAAAAAATCAAAAAGGCTGCTGAAGACGCTCAGACCATTGTCAAAGAGGTCAAAAGCGTTTGGTCCATCCTTGGTGGTTTATTCGGAAGAAAACCAGCAGCCCCAGAAGCAGCCCCCGCGCAGCCAGCTTCCGAGTCTGTGGCGCAAACGAAGACCAGTGCCAAAGAAGTCTACATCCGACACATCCCAACAGAAGCCGAAATCGTTCAAAAGTTTGTCGATCATGTTGGCGACTTCTATCAACACCATCGGGAGTTGTCTGAAATTTATGACACGAAGTCTGAAGAAGTCTACGCAATGGATAAACCAGACCCCCGTGACATTTTGCTTTTGTCTCAGATTAAAAATGAACTTGACGGCTCCTACATGAAGTTGAGCGGCATGATGCGTGGTGCAAGTGTGCCCCCGCAACTTGGCCCACTGTGGGACAATTTTCATGCGATCTATGACAGAGCGACTGAGCAACAACAGGCCCGACGTGAACGTGAACGAATCAGAAAGCAAAACGAGTCATGGCAACGTCAAGAGGCGTACAACGACAAAGTGGATTTGGCAGTCGGGATATTCCTAACATTGATACTGGTCGCAGAACTGTGGGCCGTATGGATAAAGTTATTTATCGTGGAATGATTATTCTGGCGTGTCTAATTCTGACAATTGTGTTGATCGTCACCCCTGTGCTTTTGAAAATGTGGGTTGACATCAACAAGGCTGAGATACGAATTGACCGAAAACTGAAAGATTTTGAAAGGAAGCAAAATGAAAGAACTGATTCAGATGTGGATAAACCGACCAGTCAATCGACTGAGTGAGGAAGAAATCGAAGTACGCACTTGGTCGTTTGTTGTTCGTTGCATCACCATCATGGTATTGGGTATTGCGTTTGGTATTTTGTACTCGGTGGCGTTTGTTCCCGAAGACACAGTGCTGGCCCCCATCGATGCGGTGTTTTTGGAAATCTTGAAAGCGATTGCGTTCATGGGTGTCGGTGCGATGGGTGCAATCTCTGGTCGCAAAGGTGGTGGTCACATCCCAAAGGACACACAAGATGGACAAGCTACTTGAGTTGCTGAAAGGTGCTGCCCCGGCGCTTGCTACTGCGGTAGCTGGTCCGATGGGTGGCATGGCTGTGAAGGCCATCGCTGACAAGTTGGGCGTGCCTGCATCGATCACCGATGTGACCGCCGCGCTTGAGTCCAATCCTGAATTGGCACTGAAACTAAAAGAGATTGACACCAAGGCATTTGAGGTTGAACAAACCAATGTGACCGATCGCTGGAAGGCCGATATGTCGTCCGACTCGTGGTTGTCGAAAAACATTCGACCCATGACGCTGATCTACATTTTGAGCGCGTACTTGCTGTTTGCTTTGATGTCGGCGTTTGGTTTAAGCGTCAATGAAACTTATGTCACCTTGCTTGGACAGTGGGGTCAGATTGTCATGCTGGCCTATTTTGGTGGCCGCACACTCGAAAAAGTCATGGAGAAAAAGAAATGAATTTGAGCGAACACTTCACACTCGATGAAGCCACTTACAGTGAAACCGCTGTGCGTTTAGGCATCAGCAATCAACCTAACGAGCAACAACTTGAAAACATGAAAAAGGCTGCTGCGGGTTTGGAACAACTTCGTGCTGTGTCCGGCCCTTTGCGAATCAATTCATGGTTGCGTTTGCCCGAAGTCAATGTGGCCGTGGGCGGCTCCAAGGTGTCATCGCACATGGACGGTTGGGCCATCGATGTGTCGAGCACCAAGATGACCCCCATCGAGTTGTGCCATAAGGTCGAAGAACTTGGTATCAAGTTTGACCAAATGATCCACGAGTTTGGTCGCTGGATGCATATCAGTTTTGCCCCCGAGATGCGCCAGCAAAAGCTGACGATCTTCAAACCCGAAGGCAAATACAAGCCCGGCATTTTGACCGAAGCCGAGTATCACGCTGCGTAAAACACGATGGTTGTTGAGAACATCAACGCCATCGTTATAACCAACATCCACTTTGCCAAATAGCGAAGATGGCGATGCCAGTAAGTACCCGCGCAATTGTGACAGCGCGGGTAACTCCACCCCACCCTTGCAACCTTAGACTGTTTCATATTTCACCCTTGGTAAATTTGTTGCCTGTTTGTGACGCATCTTGGTGTCAATAAACTGAAGCGCCCGTTCCATGTCTTTGATGGTGATCACGTCCATCTGCGCGTCATGCAGTTCCATCAATCGATTGAGTGCCTGAATCTCAGGACCCGTGGGCGTGAATCGCTTGTGCTCAACAGCGCGGTACACGATTTTCAAGATTGCCTCGCGCCCATCGATCGCAACGTCCTTGTAGTCCTCACCAAATCCCAGTTGGTAGAGCGCCTCGGTAACATTGCTCATGGCGACAAGAAGGTCTAAGTCATCGTGAGTTGCGTTGCCGCGCAGCAGTGCAACCATCGCTTCACTGTTTTTGATCTTGAGATCGATCAAATAACTCTCGTGAAAGGTCACTGGTTTAAGTGATTCAATGACGTAGCCGACTGGGTTCACCAGTGTCGGCTTTGGTCTGTACTTGCTACGCTTTCTCATTTGAATTTCAGCACATTGAATGCTGGCTCCTCAATGACTTTTTCGGGAGGTGGTGGCGTCATGTTTTCGCTAGGTGGCACCCATCCGTATTTGCGCCATGTCGCTTGCACATCGGCTCCGCTGGTCCACACAAAGCGTGGATCGTTGACGCCGATATAAGGCAGCGTGAGTTTTGTGCCGTGGGGTGGTATCCATTTGTTCTTCATTTCAGACTCCTTTTTGTTGACGATATTGTTTGACTGCATTGCGTAGCCCTGCCTGCGTGGTGGCCTTCTCATCGAGTGCCAGCGCCTGCGCCTGATCCAGTGTGTCTTGCATCAAAATGCGGTGACAGATCACGGGCACACCTTGACCTTGGCGGCGCACACGGGCGTTGAATTGCTCGTACAAGTCCAGCGACCAGTTGAGGCCGTACCACACCAAGATGTGACCGTTCTTTTGCAAGCCGTCGATGCCGTGACCCATCGATGCCGGATGGCCGATCATCAATGAGCAGTCACCAGTTTTCCAACGGTGCATCGCATTGGTCAGCGATGCCTCGCTCTTGCACTCGGTCAAGTTGATCGGGTCAAGGTGCTTAAACTTCTCCATGATCCGCGCCGCATCGCTGCGGTAGGCATAGGCGCACAGCACAGGCGACCCTTGGGCCTCGTCCAAAATCTCCTCAAGCGCCTCAAGTTTGAGATCATGGATCGGTTCCCACAGAGGCATCCCGGCGATGGGGTACATGGCCCCGTTGGAGAACTGCAAACACTTGTTGGTCAGCGAGGCTTGGTTGAACGCCTCGACCTCTTTACCGCTATCAAGCACCAGAAAAAACTCGCGCTCCATCTTGTCGTACTTGGCCCGCAGATCGTCAGGCATTTCGATCTCGACGTTGTTGACCATGAGGTCGGGCAGCGGGTTGTAGTCCTCTGCGCTCATCTCAAGCGTGATGTCACCGATCAGCTTTTTGATCGTGTCTTCGGTGTCCTCATAGGGCACTTCTTTGTACGGTCCGACCTTCTTGTAAAAACGGGTGCGGAAGGCCGTCTTTGACGTACCAAGGCGTTCACCCCTGTCCACCACGAGAAACTGGCCGTGCAGGTCCTTGTAGCCATTGCTGGCCGGGGTTCCGGTGAGGCCCGTGGTCCAGTCGAACTTGTCAGCGATCTTGCGAAAGGCTTTGACTCGGTTGGTGGCCGAGTTTTTCATTTTGCTGATCTCGTCCCACACGATCCCGTTGAACGGCATCGGGCGATCCTTTTTGACAAAGTAGGTCTGAAGCGTTTCGGCCAGCCAGCCAAGGTTCTCGTAGTTGATCATGTAGATGTCAGCGGGACGCAAGAGAGCGCGGGTGCGCTGATCCTTTGTGCCCGTGACCATGCTGAACTTGATGTGCTTGGTGTGCTCCCACTTGACGGCTTCTTGACGCCACACCAGACGGATAACCCGGATCGGAGCAACGATGATCACGCCGCGCAGGAAGCCCGTGTTGATAAGGTGCGCGAGGCTGGTCAGCGTGATCACGGTTTTACCCAAACCCATGTCGAGCCACAGCATCGAGTTGGGGTGGGTGCACTGGAAATTCACGGCCTTTTGCTGATAGCCGTGGAGCAGGTCAGGTGTCAGCATGATTAATACATCCAGACCAATATGTTGCGTTCTTTTTCAGACCACCATCCCGGATTACCACCAGCGGGTGCAAAAAACACCTCGTGCACTTCATAATGTTCTAACCAAACCCAGTATTCACCAACTCTTGTTTTCTTCCATGCAAATACACGGCGTGTGCGCTTGTCGCCTCCTTTGGGAGGTAATGTTTTTTTAATTTTGAATTTCATATCAGCATCCCATCACCATAAAGTCAACCATCACTTTGCCAGCGTCCACGTTGTCAATCACGAACACATTGACCTTGTGGTCACGCAGTCTCAGGTGCTCTCGTTCTTGGGCGGCGGTGGGCTTTTGTCCTGCGCGTTTGAATTCGCAGAACCACACACGGCCATCAGGCGCGACGAACATACGATCGGGCACAGCAGCCCGTGCGGGGCTGGTGAACTTGTACGCAAGCACATTTTTGGTTTTGGCGTAGTCACAGACTTTGGCCTCAATTTGTTTCTCAATCATTGCCGCACTCCTGATCCAGTTTGCGGCTTTCCACCTCGATCAATTTGTCAAGGTAGTGTCGGGCTTTTTGCAAATCTTGGATGCCGCCCTTGTCGCGCCAGCGGCTCACATATTTCACAACGTTGCCTTCCAAGTACCCAAGGTTGTTGCCAATGATGTAGTCCCAAGGCTGCACCGCTTTGTCTTTGTAATGTGTGCCACCGTGCTGAATGTTGTTCACGCTAATCCCAGACATAACTTCTCCACTTCTCGAACGTAATAATCAAAATCAACTGGCAGCTTGCCAGCATCACGAATGTTGTTGCATGGCTGCACGCCCCAGCCGGACTCCACGCCAATCTTGCGCCAGATGCCGGGGTTCTTTGCAAGCGGTGGCATCCACTTAAACAGTCGGCCACCGCCTTCAGCGATGTAATAGCGCGTGACGTTTTGCAACTGCGAGGTCACGCCATCTTTTTCAATCGCCAAGTAACTCGAGCGTGGCACTTTGGCGCGGAGCATAAAGTCCATGATGTCGGGCCATTGCTCCAAGGTTTGACGGATCGGTGCGTTCTCAAGCAACACCTTTTCCGCGACCTTGGCAACCACCAAAGCGCCGTGGTTCTGGTGCCACTCCATGTCATACTCATACGCACCCTTGCGCTTCACTGAGCCGTTCTCGTACTGGGCAATGTAGTTGTTGACATCGCGAATCATCATTGACTTATAAATGGCTTCTTCAAGTTGTAAGTTGGTGAGGACTTCCCACGCAAGTCGCATGTGATCGAGTTCGAGTTTTGCTTGACCACGGGGCACACGCACCGTCAGACCATCGGTGTTGACCTGCACGATCTGCAACCCGTCAATCGTCATCAGCGACTCGGCAAGTTTGCACAGCAGCAGTTGCCCGTTGAGCGTGATCGACATGGTGAACAGCGGGTCATAGAACACGCTGAACTGGTTGTTGCTGTCACCGTACACACCATTGAGCGCCAGCTTCAGCATGGCCGACTCAGCCGACTTCTTGGGATAGGTCTTGCGCTGCTCGTACAAGTTTTTGTAGATCACGCAAAACTCTTTGCCTAAGTGCTGTGGGAAGAATCCGTTAGAAATCGCCAGATTCGGATAATAAGAAGCAACATCAAGATCAACGATAACGTGGTCAGCGTCAGACTCAACCACACGAGATTCAAGGCTTCCGTGAATCCCGCCAAGACCGAACACAAAGCAAAACCCGTTAACAACAGCAGTGAGGTCATTGAAGACTCCTTTGGTTTCCGTGATGCTTTGCTCTTTGAGCCAGTTGAGCACACGGTTAAATTCTGGGTGGTCGAATGTGATCCAAGGCAGGATCGCGTCCTTGAGGTGAATCACTGGGCGCTTGGTCTGGCGCGGCGTGCGACCTTTGGAGCCATAGTCGTAGCACGCGACACCAGCCTCCTCGAGTTTCATTGTGAAAAACTCTTTGCCGATCTTAGTGTCGTTGTAGTTGATCCAGTCTTTGCCGGGGTACAAGACGCACATCTTCTCGCGAAACGCGATCATGTGAGCCGTGTGTTTCAGGAAAGCCTTGGTCTGCGACACATCGTGCTTGTTGTATTTCTTGAGGATGCTGATTTGCTCGGCGTTGAGCGGTGTGCCCACGGGGAACGGCAGGTCCTCGATGTTGTCAGAGCGCATGTTGAATTCAAGCACCTTGAGGCTTGTGGCGCGTGCTCTGTTGTCGAAGTGGTGAATCTTGAACAGATCAACCTGCTCAACAAATCGGTCACTCGGGTTGACTTGGTGCATCCAGCGGCTGTCGTCATCCTGCGAGTTGATGATCGACATGGCTTTCTGGTACAGCGTGTTCGCGTCACTCTTGCCCATGCGGATCAAGGTGTGGATCACAGGGTAATCGAACCCCAAGCTGTTAAAGCCAACCATGCGCGAGTTGGTTTCCTTGAGGTGCTGGAGGAACTCAACGATCTCACGACTGTCGTTGCGTAGGTCGCTGATCTCGAACATCCAACACACAGGTGCTTCTGCGTGTTCCACCGCCAGTGTGAACACGTTGGGATAGGTTTCGATGTCAAACACATAGTCATTACTCATTACGGTTACCTGATTGGTGGGGTACTTGCTGTACTGTTGCTCATCGCCAAATGTGCTTGGACCGGATTGTCCACAGGGTTCCCCCGTTTAAGGTGGGGCTGATGTCCGGCCCTCCGGGAACCCCCAGAGGCATCAGCCCCAAAAACAATTAACCTTGCATGAAGGGTGGAAGGCCAGCAGGTGCACCGGGGAATGGTGCAGCAGGCATGGCGGGTGCAGGAGCAGCAGCGAAACCGGGTATGGCAGCAGGAGCGCCAGCCACAGCACCAAACAACCCAGAGGCGTCCACGTTGCCTTCACCAAACGGTGCATCGTCTTGGAAGAACTGCACAGCGATCAGATCGCAACGGATGCCACGGCCATGCTTGTTGTCTTGCAACCAAGGCTTCACGGCTGCGTTGACTCGGCAACCACCGTACATCTTGCGTGCAAGTTGTTGATAGGCCATCGAGTTGGCAGCGTCAACAGGTGAGCCGTCAGCTTGAATCATCTGAGGCTGTGAGTCACGGCCAGCAGTGATGAACACATGACCAGCGTAGCCGTCATAGGGTTGGAAGGTTTTCTTGTTGACCTTTTCTTCACCGCGACCATAGCAGCGAGTCTTGCGATCTTGTTGGATCATTTGCATCACGGTGTTGGCGTGCTCTTTCCACTTCTCAAGAGCAAGTGCGCCGTAGCGTTGCATGAACTGGGCAAACCCCGCATGGTCGGCTGGCATGATGAACTCGCAGTTGTAGCTGACGCGCTCCTTACCTGTGGCTTCGTTGATTTGCTTCTGGGGTTCCGCGAGGTGTGGGAACGACAGACGCACGTTTGACAAAAAGATGATTTCAGACATTACATTTACTCCAGTTTAAGAAAGCCATGAAGGCAGGGATTCGGCAGCGGGTGCTGCTTCTACTGCACTGAACATCGGTGCAGCATTCGTGATGACAGCGGGGCGGCTGTCAGATTCGGGGACTACGGTCAACTTACCAGCCATCTTGACCACATATTCTTGTTCCATGCGGTTCAACTGGCGCTCGGTCAGCGTGACCTTTGTGCCGTCTTTTTTCTCCCACGTCAGCTTCTCAGCCTTGGCGGGTGTGACGAGTTTGGTTTCGTAGACAGCACCTTTAGGAATGCCCATCTTGACCAGCTTCTCAGCCATCTCGGCTTCGGGCAGCGCCCATGCGCGTGAGCCACGACCGTTGACAAGTTTGAGTCCGGGGATAGATTGACCAGCCTGCAAGCGGCGCAGTGCTTCAGCTTCAACACCTTCAAGGAGTTGACGCATCAGGGGTGCGGCTTCCATGATCTGACGAATCTGTGCATCGTCCATCGTGGTGGGGTCTTTATCGGCGCTTTGCTGCGCGACATCGAGTGGTTGCGTTACTGTTGGCTGGAACATGATTCCTACCTCCTTCATTACATTACCTGCCAGCGCGGCGCAATTACCCTTCGCACGGCAGAACTTACATTGACTGTCACCCGGCACCAGTGGTGCATTGGGGTCATCGCAGCGTTGGCCTTCGACAACCATTTTGCCAATCATATCGAGGATTTCTGACACGGGCATTTCATGCGATGTGATTGACTTCATGCCCTTGATCGCCAGCTTGGGCTGGATCACTGTAAGGCGAACCCTTTTCCAAGGGTACTGGCCGTTTACAGGCAGCTTGAGTTCAGCCAAGCAGCCCATCGCATAGAGTTCGAGTTGGTGGTTGCCTTCAACCTCCACGATGCCCATGCCGTCCTTGTAGTCAATGACCTCAAGAACCTCAGTGCCGTGGATTTGAATGTCAACCGTGCCGCTCATGTCGTTGCGACCAAGCAGGTGCGCGGGATCAACCCGTGTCTCTGCAATCACATGACACATGCCGTGCTGCTCGATGATGCGGTTCTTCACATAATCAGTGGCAACTTTGACTCGTGCTGCGCGATCGGCTTCAACTTTGAACGCACCATCGTCATCACTCAGGACTTGACCAATCATTGATTCAGGGTCAACACCTTCGCTCAGACAATGTTCCAAAAGCGTGTGGGAATGCGTGCCGTCAATGGCCGCAGGACCGGATCGATCATCGGGGTACTTAGCCTCCTCGCGGATCGAGCCGGGACAAGCAGCCCAACGATGCCGCTTGCTAGGGCTTAGTTGGGAGTGTTTTGTCATATCAGGCTTTCAACGCTTCGATGCCACCAAACAACTGACCGTAGTGCTCGGGCTTCACATCGTTGATGTTGGCGTAGCCAAGTGCGGTCAACACGGTTTGAATCTGTGCGCCCTTTTGTGGGCCGAGTGCTTTGTACGAAGCCATCACGTAGTCAATCAGACCCTTCGGATCGCTGAACGGAGCACCAGAGGGGGCCGCTGCTGGCGCTGCAACTGGGGGTTGAAAAGAAGGCGCAGCGGGCATCACGGGAGCGGCCACAGGTGCTGCGACAGGTGCGGGTGCTGGCGCTGCAACGGGTGCAGGTGGGACAACAGGAGCGGGTGCTTGTGCAACGGGTGCGGCTGGTGCTACATTGCTGGACTCAAGTTTGGCGGTGAGTGCCACAACAGCAGCGGTCAGGGCTTCAATTTTCGATTCGAGTGACATATAACGATTCCTTTGGAGTTACGGGAGGTTGAATTACAAGACGATCGGTATTGAACGCTTGCACTATTTCACGAAGAACATCGGACGGTTGCCCGTACTTTTCTGCCTTTCGGTGAAATGCTTTGTGATCGTGAGGCGTGAGCCTGACGTTCAGAAATTTGGTGAGAGGTTTGGTAGCCATGATCAAATAAATTTTGCTGCGTTGAACAAAGTGTAGCACAGTTGATATACAATGTGCAACAGATTTGAAAAATATTTTTGAAGGAGTTAAAAATGAATGACCCTAAGTACAAGTTTGGTGACACCGACCGCCTCTACCACAGGGGGGGGGGAGTATTTCATTTCCGAGGATGAGCCTGTAATGGTGCTACGAGGTAAAGACGTTACATGCCTTGCTGCGGTTTGCGCTTATGTGCAAGCCCTGCTTGACATGTCTGAAAACGAGGTGGTGAACAGCCACCTTGACTCCAGCATGGAACGTTTAAAAACCTTTTGGGAATATCAGACAACCAGCGGTGTCGCGGGTGTTGGTTGTTCTCAGAAGCATCATTCAGGATCGGAACAGTACATCGAAAAAGCAGAAAAGCTGTTGAGAGAACTGAAGTACATCTAAAAAGAAAAAGCCCCGTAGGTTAGACGGGGCTTTAAAGGGATCAACATGAAGGTGACAACTGCATTGTCAGGAAACATTATATGAGCACAGGGCCACAAGTACAAGCACATCCCGCATCCATTGATGCGTACATCAGATTTGGCTGGTCACTCGTTCCCATTCCAGCGGGGACCAAAGGACCACGCACACCCGGTTGGAACTTGAAACCCAACGCACTCAAATCGCAAGCTGATTTGCCACCGGGTAACGGCATTGGCTTGGCCCACGCATACAGTGGCACGATGGCACTTGACATTGATGACTGGGACACCACGGCCATGCTGCTTGGGCTGCAAGGCATCGACATTCAGGCGCTCTACAACGCCAACGATGCAGTGCACATCGACAGTGGTCGCGCAGGTCATGGCAAGCTGCTCTACGCGATGCCCTTGGGGCTGGCGCTGCCCTCGAAAAAGATCATCACCAACGGTGAAACCAGTTACGAGTTGCGCTGCGCCACGGCCAACGGATTGACGGTGCAGGATGTGTTGCCACCATCGATTCATCCCGACACCAAGCAGCCCTACTGCTGGGCAGGCAAAGGTCACTGGATGCGTTTGCCCACGATCCCCCAGCCCTTACTCGACTTGTGGCAGGGCATGATCGATCAGGACAAGGTGCGTAGCATCAGCACAGGTGATGCGGTTGACGCATCATGGGACGAGATTCGCAACGCGATCGAGTGCATCAACCCAAGCTGCTCACGCGAGGAATGGATCAGCGTGGGCATGGCCCTGCACTGGGCTGGCACGCAAAGCGAACAACTCGATCAGGCATATCATCTCTGGCAAGAGTGGAGCGCACAAAGCGAAGCCAAGTACCCCGGTGATCGTGAGATCGCGCATCAGTGGTTGTCGTTTAAAAGCGACAAAGCCACAGCCGTCAAGTTGGGAACCCTTTTCCACATTGCACGCAAGTCAGGGTGGACGCGCCCACTGCCCGATGCGACATCGCTGTTCGCTGCTGTTGACACCGCGCCCATCGCGCCAAAGGACATCATGGCTGGCCTGCGCCCTGCGCCACCGGACATGGACATAAGTGTTTTCCCTAATATCCTACAAACCCGCGCACTTGAGATCAGCGACAGCGTGGGGTGTGACCCACTCGTGCCCTTGTTCGCTGGTTTAAGCGCGGTTTGCGGGGTCATTGATGCCCAGATGAGGCTTGAGTTGATGCCGGGCTTTAAAGTGCCCCCGGTGCTCTGGTTGATGACCTTGGGCGACCCTGCTGACAAGAAGTCACCCGGCTCACGCCCCATGCTGGCCCCGCTCAAAAACTTGGAAGCCGAAGACCGTCCACGCTACCAAAAGGAACTGCTCGACTGGGAGGGCAAAGAAGCCGCCTATGCGTCAGCCAAGAAGACATTCCTCGAGTGGTCAGCGTCCCCTGATGCCATCCTTGGTGGTGACCAAGCACCCGTGGTTCCGGAGATGCCACCGCAGCCCGTACCAGTCAAAATCACGGTCAGCGACATCACCAGTCAGAAGCTGGTGCGCCATGCGTCTGAGCGTCCCCGTGGCCTGCTGTGCCACCTTGACGAGATGAACTCATGGGTGCGTAAGCTGACCGACAAGACCAGCGGCGAGGATCGCTCTGCGTGGGTGGTGTCCTATGAAGCCGAACGGTACGAGATGGACCGTGTAGGCGCGGGGTCGATCCACGCTGAGAACTTGGCCGTGTCGATCTACGGGAACATTCAGCCCACGGTGTTCAGACAAAGCATTGCCTCTCTCGCAGCGGATGGCCTGTTGCAACGATTTATACCAGCAATCCTGCGCGGCAACAAAACGCGCCTTGGTCACCCTATTCCCGAGTACTTGACAGCGGCTGCTGCATGGGAAAACACGCTGCGCTTGACCTTTGCGCTACCACCCCAGACCTACAAGTTATCCCCAGAAGCATTCACAGCCTATCGCGAGTTTCAGTCATGGTATGAAGGGGCCAAGCAAGATGAGCGGTTGCTGCACTCGGGCGATGTGTTTATGACGGCCTTTGGCAAGTTGGAGGGCACAGCGGGCCGATTGATTTTGTTGTTCCATGTCATCGAGAACCCGTTTAATTTGATTGTGGCCGAGGATGTTGTCCACAGAGTGATCGCCTTCATCAAGGGCTACTTGATCCCAGCGTATCGCTATGCGTTTGGTGAGGTGGGCGGCACAAACACATTCGATGTGTGGGTCACGGACTACATCATTCACCACTGCGACAAACAGACGATCACGCTGTCAGAGATTAAGCGCGGTGGCCGCAGACAGTTCGATGGCATAAGCCCGTGGCAACAGGATCAGTGGGTGCTCGGGGCCATGCAGATGCTTGAGACTGCCGGGTGGGTGGTTCGCATGGATGACGGCACACGGGAGAATCAGCACCATGCACAGTGGGCCATCAACCCTGCACTGGCGACACAGTTTGCAGAACACCGTAAGCAGGTGATCGCGGCCAAACAGCGCCAGCTTGATGACATTTACAAACTCAGCACAAAAGGAAAGCCCCGTGTGTACGGGGCCGATGAGTTAGATGAATAAAGGGGCTGCGGCCCCTTTTTTTATTTGAAGTAGATCAACAGGATCATGCACACTGCGAACAGGCCCATGAGGTCTTCCATAAATTCAATCATGTGTTCTTCTCCTTGAGTTTGGCTTCAATGGCTCGCTCGTAATCCCATGTGTCGTCACTGTCTTCCCAGTGCTCGCTCTGATAAATCTCTTGAATTTCCATGTCAGTCAGCTCAACCCATGCGCGTTGTTGTGGTGACGAATACAACGCCATGCCCACAGGCAGTATCAAAGATTCTTTGAATGGTGCATAGGTAAATCTGCCACCATACACACCCGTAACCAACGCCACAGGCTCACCCTGCTTTTGCTTGGCTAGTGCTTCTTCTAGGGCTTTAAAGGCTTCCATTGCCTCATCAAACATGAGATTTTCTTGCATTGCTTTTCGCAACGCCTCAAGCGCCAGCTTCATTGCTTCTTTACTCATAACGGTGCATCCTCAAAGTTGTCAGGGTTGAATTTAGGCACACGGGTGCCCTTGTCGAGTGGGTTGGGGAATGGGGGAAAGGGCCAGTTAGTCATAGGTCAATCCCAAGTCTCTGGCGATATCTTCGGGATACATCCAATGCAGTTCGGGCAACCCAATGGAACAAATCTTTTTTACATATGCGTGCAACCGTTGAGTCGCCACATAACCTTTTCCGTCAACCATCTCGATCAGACCCCATTCATCACGCATTAGGTTGATTGCCTCACGCACAGCGGGTGCTGAAAAATCACCATCGCGATATTCGCCGGGTGTGGTGTGGTAATGCAAAATCATGTCGATCAATAAAGGCGTCATTGCATCTTCTCCTGAATGTCCGATGGGTCGATCATCATCATGTTTTGAAAGTACACCGCAAAGCTGGCGCGTGTGTCACTCTCGAAGGGCATCAAGTTGACACGGGTCATGGCTTCTTGCATGGCGCTGTTCCAGCCGCTTACGAAGACAAACTTAGCAGCGTCTTGAGGGTTCAGGCCAAGGTCGCCATAGAGGCGGTCATAGTGTTCTAGTGCGTTCATTTTTCACAGTCCTTTTGAAATGGGGTCGATTGACATGACTCAATCGGTTTTAGTTTGCAGACGCAAATTGAAAGAGGGTCGCGAGACATGACTCAATCGGTTTTTGTTTTCGATGGTCGCCCGCGCTTGCCTGCAACCTTGGGAGCACTGGCAGGGGGCAAAAAAGAATCGTGAAGCGCGGGGTTCATGGCTTCGACCATGCCCAACACCTCGAGCAGTCGGGCAACGGCGGCGGTCGGTTTGCGGTCACCCGCTGCCCATTTGCGAAAAGTGAACACGGGGACGCCCAGATAGGCGGCGGCTTGGGATTCGTCAAAATTGAGGCGAGTTTGTAGGGCTTTAAATGGATTCATGGGGTCAGGCTTTCACAGGGTCAAAAAAGCCCCGACACTGAGTGTCGGGGTGCTGGGTTACAGGTCTAAAAGGTGAGCGATTAGGGCGGCGATTATGAGGGCGGCTATCCCTGCAATCATCTGCGCGCCTCACTGCGCCCGATGTCGATTAGGCGGCGGCATTCGGTGACATCTTTAGGGTTTTCACTCGATAGCATGGCGCGGATGTGCTGCGCCTCTGCCCTCGCTCGGTCGGGGTTTGTGGCGCGTTCATACCTGCGCCCCGCTTCGATATATGCGCTTTCGGTGTGGTTCATTTGTGCACCCCCAAAGCCTCAAGGCGGGCAATGCAGTTTTGCAATGGGTCGATGGCGTCTGATGGGTCGCCCTCGGTAATGTCAAACAATGCGGCGTTGATCTGCTCCCATACGACCTGCAAACTTTGCTCGGTCTGATCTGCGGTGACTTCGCGCTCAATTTGCAGGTCGTCAATTTCGGCAAACAGGGCGGCGGCTTCGGTGTAGCCCTCGGCATAACACAGGCGCTCACGCTCGGCGGGGGTCATTGTTTCTAAGTTCATGGGTTCATTCTCCAAAATGTGCATAGTGTTCGCCCATAGCGCGGGCCATGAGTGTGAGGATTCGGGCATTCTCTGCGCCGTAGATTTCGGGTCGATCCCAAAAGCCCGCGCCGTGACCGTTACGGGTCAGCCATAAATCGTGCCCAAGCTGCGCGGGGTCATACTGGGTTAAATCGATTTCACCGCTACACGCTAGGCGCAGCCGATGACACGCGCTCCACGCTTCGAGTTTTGTTTCTGGGCTTAACGGCTCATCGGGTGAGGGCTGCTCATCTTCGCCAGTCTCTGTGAAATAAAGCGCCTCGATGTAGGCGGCGGTCATTGCGTCATTCATGTTCATTGCTCCTCGGTTTCCTCGATGTACTCGCCCTGAGTCAGTTCATGGGCAACCCATTCAGCAGCGAACCACACCACGGCATTGGCAAAGCGCACAAAGTCGCCCAGTTCATCGGTCACATAGGCGGGCATCTGACCCACGGCATCGTGATACTCGGCAATGATTGAGTGCAAATCCTCGGCAAATCGTTTGTAGAGATTCTCGGTCTCGGTGTAGTAAATCATCCCACTGACACCGCCGGTGCACCCGTAGTTTGCAATATCAGCCAGTTGATTGTGCGAGTAGTTATCACGCATCCATTGTTTGAAGTCAGTCATTTTCAATTACTCCTAAAAATTACAGTTACAGGGAAAAGGCAAGCACGGTTAAAAGGTACAGGGCAACAGCGGCAACCGCTGCGCCACCGATCACCGCCCAGTCCGAGGGTTCATCGGTGCTCACTGGGTCGGGTGTGTAGTTTTCGCGGAATTGGTGGTTCATGGTGTCACCCCTTCAATGGTGGCGGCAACTTCGCCCAGCTGTCGCACGATGTCGTAATAATCACCATAAGACATATCGATCTCATTGGGAAATGTGTACCAGTTGTTGTCGTAGGCTTCCAAGATGCCAGCGGGTGTGAACTCCACGCCAGCAATCAACATCACATCAATGTGGCGGTCAATGTCCATCAGCACAATGTGCCCGCTTTCGAGTTGAGTTGCTGCGATTCGTTGACCATTGGCTGTATAGGTTCTGCCAGTGTTGAATTTGATTGTTTCCATGTTGTCTATCCTTTACTGTTACAAGTTACTGTCTCACCCCCGTGGGTGAACCACTAGGTTATCACAGGTTTTTAGTTTGTCAACCCTCTGGGTAAATATATATTTCAATTGACCCAGAGGGTCTGATAGTTAAAACCTAACCCTCTGGGTATCAGTTAACCCAGTGTGTCGCGGATTCCTCAAGGGTGTGACAACTGTGACTGAAACAGGGGGTAAGGATTCTGGAAAAGTGAAAAGTTTGTGCTGTTTTAAAAAGTCGTAAATTTTTGGTCTCCTGCGCGGAGACACTTTGTCACACCCAGCCCCAAAAACCCACGGGGTCGGGGTTTCTTTTGACCCAGCGGGGTGTTTTCCCCTGTTTCTGTGACCCAGCGGGTCAGTTTGCCCCCGTTTAATTGGTTTCCGCTGGGTTTTCTTTTCCCTCTGGGTTTTGGTCACTCTGTCACATTGTCACACCTTGACGCAATGACCCAGCGGGTGTACCAATGACCCACGGGGTCGGGCGTCTGTGTTGCCGTGGTGCTGGGCGGCAAAGCACCCAGCGCCGCCGGATTCGCCCGCGATTCTGGAAACTGGATTCAGGGCCGAGGGGGCGGGTGAGGTCCCGCGACCCTCCGGTCCCGGCGACGGCGGTATCGCGAACAAATTTTTATTTTTTCAAATTAACCCTAGACCCAGTGGGTTCACATAACTTCCATGACTTCTTTTCCCCACGCATCACAAACATGTGGTAGATTCGGGGCACTATGGAAACAAGGAATACCCAATCCGTAGGCGCAGTTGTCACACCCGAACAATCCGTCAGCAACGGCGACAACCTCGAATTGCCCCAGTGGCTCTCTGTGCCTGACCCCAAACCCATCGCTCCGTCTAAGGCGATGCGTGAACTCGTCCATTCCCAATACGCCAGCATCTTTGAGCGAGTCATCGAGCAGATTTACCGTGGGCGCTCACTTGCGTCACTTCTCGAAGACGATCACCGTGAAATCAGCTACGAGGATTTTTTGCGCTGGGTCAAGCGGGACCCGATGCGCCATGAGCGGTTCAAAGAAGCGCAGGAGTCGCGGACCGAGTTCATCGCTGGTGAGATTCTTGAGATTGCCGATGCCGAGGACTCGATAGAAGATGTGCAGCGGTCACGATTGAAGATCGACACTCGCAAGTGGCTAATGGGTGCTTGGAACAGGAAACGCTACGGCGAAACCAAGCAGATCGAGATGGCCGGATCGATCTCGATCACTGGTGCGTTGGCTGCGGCCCGTGAGCGCATGATCGAGGGTGAAGTGATTGATGTGACACCCAAGGAGATTGAAAACTGATGCAGCGTCCCATCTATTCGCCCGAAGAAGAACAACTGCTGATGACGCAGCTTTGGTCACCGCAGATTGCGGATGACCCTGAGAACTTCGTCATGTTCTGTTTCCCGTGGGGACAGCCGAACACGCCGTTGGAAAAGTTCAAAGGACCTCGAGCATGGCAGCGCCGGGCACTGCGCCGCATCGCTGAGTTCATCAGGGTGAACAAGGCCAAGATGAACAACGATGAGTTGATCGATGCCATGCGCCGCGCTGTCTCATCGGGCCGTGGGGTGGGGAAATCCGCACTCGTGTCGTGGCTCGTGCTGTGGATGCTGACCACTCGCATCGGATCGAGCGTGGTCGTGTCGGCCAACAGCGAGACACAGTTACGCACGGTCACATGGGGCGAGTTGACCAAGTGGGCCACGATGGCGATGAACTCGCACTGGTGGGAACCAAGCGCGACCAAGCTGGCCCCCGCTGCATGGTTGACCGATCTGGTCGAGCGTGATCTGAAGAAGGGCACGCGCTACTGGGGAGCCGAGGGTAAGCTGTGGTCCGAGGAGAACCCAGACGCCTACGCTGGTGTGCACAACATGGACGGCATGATGGTGATCTTCGACGAAGCATCGGGTATCCCTGACGGCATCTGGTCAGTGGCCGCTGGCTTCTTTACCGAGAACATCTTGGACCGCTACTGGTTCGCGTTCTCCAACGGTCGTCGCAACACCGGGTACTTCTACGAAGCCGTGGATGGCAACAAGCGCGACTTCTGGGAAAGCGAGAAGATCGACGCACGCACCGTCGAGGGCACAGACAAGTCGATCTACGAACAGATCATCGCTGAGTACGGCGAGGACTCCGACGAAGCCCGGGTCGAGGTGTATGGTGACTTCCCCAAGAGCGGCGACGATCAGTTCATCATGCCGTCTACCGTGGACGACGCCATGAAGCGACCCAAGTACAAAGACATGACCGCACCCATCGTGCTCGGCGTTGACCCGGCCCGTGGGGGCATGGACAGCACGGTCATCGTGGCCCGCCAAGGGCGCGACATTCTTGCGATCCGACGGTTCAAGGGCGATGACACCATGACCACCGTGGGCCATGTGATCGACGCCATCGAGGAGTTCAAACCAACGCTGACTGCCATCGATGAGGGTGGCCTTGGGTACGGGATACTTGACAGACTCACCGAGCAGCGGTACAAAGTGCGCGGGGTGAACTTTGGCTGGAAAGCCAAGAACCCTGTGATGTGGGGTAACAAACGAGCAGAGATGTGGGGCATGATGCGCGAGTGGTTGAAGACTGCTTCGCTGCCGCAGGACAGACAGTTGAAAGCTGATCTGATCGGCCCGATGAAGAAGCCCAACTCCGCAGGCACTATCTTTTTGGAAGGGAAAAAGGAAATGAAATCCCGTGGATTGGCGTCACCTGATGCCGCCGATGCGCTGGCTGTGACTTTTGCTTTCCCTGTGGCACATCGCGAGTACAATGATCGCACAACCCAACGGCGCAACGCCCAAAATGGCAGCGTCGCAACATCATGGATGGGAGCCTAGTATGCCTCTTGTAAAGTCAGCCAGCAAAAACGCATTCCGTGCGAATGTCAAAGCTGAAGTCAAGGCCGGAAAGCCTGTAAAACAAGCCGTTGCGATTGCATATTCTGTCAAGCGCGAAGCCCAGAAACCAGCCCCAAAAAGCAAAAAATGACCCTCAAGGCCAACCAAAACTGCGTCATCATCGAACCGGATGTTGAAAAGCACGAATTGTTCATCATTCCCCCCGGTGACAAATGTGAAACTGGCATTGTTGTTGCCATTGGTCCAGATTGCAAAGATGTTGTGGTTGGCGACCACGTATACTTTGGCGTGGGTCAAGAATTCAAATACGATGGCAAAGAATACGTTGTCATGCGTGAACCTCACATCTTAGGAGTCTTGGAAAATGGCTGATCCAACAGGAATTACGGCTGCTGCGGCAGTCGCGGTAGGCGGCTCTGCCAAAGACAAAAGCAAAGCAGACGTTCTTGCCACCGCACGCACACGACTCGACATGGCAATTTCGGCTTTGTCCGAGTCTCGTGAAGATGAAATCGACGACTTGCGGTTTTATGCTGCTTCCCCCGACAACCAATGGCAGTGGCCCGCCGACGTGCTGGCAACCCGTGGTGCGGTGCAAGGTCAAACGATCAATGCACGCCCCTGTTTGACCATCAACAAGCTGCCACAGCACGTCCACCAAGTCACCAACGAACAACGTCAGAACCGCCCACAGCCCAAAGTCATCCCTGCCGATGATGCTGCCGATGAAGAAGTGGCAGAGGTCTACAACGGCGTGATTCGTCACATCGAGTACATCTCCGATGCCGATGTGGCCTACGACACAGCGTGCGAAAACCAAGTTGCCTACGGCGAAGGCTATGTTCGCATTTTGACCGAGTATTGCGACGAAAAATCATTCGATCAAGACATCAAAATTGGACGCATCCGCAACAGCTTCAGCGTCTACATGGACCCGCTGATTCAAGACCCTTGCGGCGCTGACGCAGAGTGGTGCTTCATCACCGAAGATTTGCCCCGTTCAGAGTACCAACGCCTGTACCCCAACGCTGTGCCAATCACCACCTTGCAAACGTTGGGTGTTGGTGACCAAGAAATCTCTCAATGGCTCAATGAAGACACGGTTCGCATCGCTGAGTATTTCTACAAAGAGTACACAGACGAAAAGCTGAATTTGTACCCCGGCAACGTGACCGCATTTGACGGCACACCCGAGGACAAGATGCTCAAAATGCAGTTTGGTGCGCCAATCAAGAGTCGTAAATCCGAGCGTTGCAAGGTCAAATGGCTCAAAATTAACGGCTACGAGGTTCTTGAGGAATCTGACTGGGCTGGTGTGCACATTCCCGTGATTCGCTGCGTTGGTAACGAATTTGAGGTGGATGGTCGCCTGTATGTGTCGGGTTTGATCCGAAATGCCAAAGACGCCCAACGCATGTACAACTACTGGGTGTCGCAAGAGGCCGAAATGTTGGCCTTGGCCCCCAAAGCACCGTTCATTGGCTACGGTGGTCAGTTTGAGGGTTACGAAACACAATGGAAGACCGCCAACACGACCAACTGGCCGTATTTGGAGGTCAATCCAGACGTTACAGACGGTCAAGGTGCAGTTCTCCCACTGCCACAGCGTGCACAGCCCCCAATGGCCTCATCGGGCCTTTTGCAAGCCAAAGCTGGCGCGTCTGACGACATCAAGTCGTCAACTGGTCAGTACAACGCTGCGCTGGGCATGACATCGAATGAGCGTTCCGGCAAAGCCATCTTGGCCCGTCAACGCGAGTCCGACATCGGCACATACCACTACGTTGACAATTACGCCCGCATGATCCGTTATGTTGGCCGTCAACTGGTTGATCTGATCCCCAAAATCTACGACACACAACGTGTGGCCCGAATCATTGGCGAGGATGGTGAGTCGTCAACTGCCAAGATGAACCCACAGCAACCCGAGGCAGTCAAAAAGATCGTCAACGAGCAAGGCATTGTGATCGACAAGATTTACAACCCTTCCGTGGGCAAATACGACGTTCAAGTCATCACTGGTCCCGGTTACGCCACCAAGCGCCAAGAGGCTTTGGAGGCAATGGCCCAGTTGCTGCAAGGCAACCCACAATTGTGGCAAGTGGCTGGCGATTTGTTCGTCAAGAACATGGATTGGCCGGGCGCTCAAGAGATGGCAAAACGTTTTGCCAAGACCATCGATCCAAAGATCATTGGGGACGACGAGGACAACCCAGCGTTGGCAGCAGCCAAGCAGCAAATGGAAGCAATGAATCAAGAATTGCAACAATTGCACGGTATGCTGCAAAACGTCCAACAGTCGTTCGAGTCTCGCGACATCGAGGTCAAAGAATACAAGGCTCAAGTGGACGCCTACAATGCTGAAACGAACCGTATCAAGGCTGTTCAGGCGGGCATGTCACCCGAGCAAATTCAAGACATCGTGATGGGCACGCTGCACGCTGCTATGGACAGCGGCGATGTGGTTGCAGGCCCATCAATGATGCGCGAGAATCCAGCAATGCCTGAACCGGGCGAAATGCAACCCGAAATGCCGGAACAACCAATGGGAGGTATGCCTCAATGAGCACCGCAGCAGACTTTATAGGAACACTGTTTCTTGCCCGCGATGTGGCGCATTCAGTGCACCTTAACACGCGCAGCTTTTCCAAGCATTCGGCACTCAACATTTTTTATGACCGCATTGTTGACGCAACTGACGATTTTGCTGAAACATATCAAGGCCGTCATGGTTTAATTGGTCCCATCAGCTTGATGTCTGCTAAGAAAACTGGCAACATTACCGAATTCTTAGAGGATTCGTTGGCCGACATTGAAAAAATGCGGTATGAGGTGTGTGACAAATCGGACACCGCATTGCAACAGTTGATTGACAACATTGTTGAGGTGTATCTTCGCACGTTGTATAAACTCAAATTTTTGGCATAAGGACACATCATGGCATATTACAAACAAGGTAATGCTGACGCGCAAGTCAAAGTAGGCTTTGGCAAAATTTACGGCGTTTTCGTTTCCAGCACCTCGAGCGGTACTTTTGCGTTGTACGACAGTGCAACAGCAAGCACCAGCGATCCAAAAATTGTGAACACTGTCACAGTGGCCGCTGGAACTCAATATTTGAGTTTCCCAGTTGGTGTGAGTTTCAACAAAGGTTTGTACATCGATATTGCCAACACCATCGAGTACACCATCGTTTACGAATAACGAATGTCAAACTCCAAAATCTCAGCATTAACTTCCGCATCCACGGTTGCGGGGACTGAGGTTTTGCCGATTGTTCAGGCGGGTGCCACCGTAAAGGTGGCGATTCAAGACTTGAATCCGGGCCTGTCAACAATCCTTGCCACCAAGGGTGGTACGGGTCTGACATCGTATGCCGTTGGCGATTTAATCTATGCCAGTACAACCACCACGCTTGCAAAATTGCCAGATGTTGTGGTGGGCAATGCGTTAATTTCTGGCGGTGTAGGTGTTGCTCCGTCATGGGGCAAGATTGATCTAACCACACACATCAGCGGCGTGCTGCCTGTGGCAAACGGAGGCACAAACATTGCCTCTTACGCTGTCGGTGATCTGATCTACGCATCAGGGTCCACCACGCTTGCCAAGTTGGCAGATGTTGCTACAGGCAACGCACTGATTTCAGGTGGTGTTGGTGTTGCTCCGTCATGGGGCAAGATTGGCCTGACAACGCATGTTTCGGGCACATTGCCTACGGCGAACGGTGGTACAAACCTAACCACGTTTAACGCAAACGGAATGATGTATGCGTCAAGCAGCAGCGTTCTTGCGACAAGCACCACTCTGACCTATGACGGTACGACCTACATGAACGCAGTCAGTGCGTCTGCGGGTCTTACGGCATTTATTGCGCGTAACACAAGCGCGGCCAGCACAACAGGTAAGTATGTGCAGTATTTACTGCAAGGTTACGACACCATCAGTTCACTTAAAGATTTGGTTGCGCTTCGAGCAACACCAAACGATGTGAACAACGTTACCACTTGGGGTGACATATACACTCGTCAAGGCGATGTTCTCACCCTGAGTTGCCGTTTTGGTCCGGGTTTTTCCGTGGGCACAACCACCAACCCCGGTACTGGTAATGCGGTAGTCAATGGCTCAATTGGTGTAGGCAACACAGCGCCAGCATCAGGTGCGGGCATCACTTTCCCTGTAACTCAGAGCGCGTCATCGGATGCCAATACGCTTGATGATTACGAAGAAGGCACTTGGACTCCGGTGATTTCCCAAAATGGTACGGGGTCGTTGCCTTTTACCGCCACCACCGCCACGGGCAAGTACACGAAAATTGGCAACACGGTGATCGCGTATTGCTACTACACATACTCGGATAGAGGTGCGGGTAACAACGGTTTTTACTCATTGCTTACGGGGTATCCGTACTCAACCGCAAATACCAAAGGCACTGCCTATGTGGGCATTTTGCAAGGGGCTGCGGATACTAACCAATACGTCATACAGATGGGTCAAGACGCTTCCGGGCTTAACAAAAACAACTATAACGGTGGTGCAGGCGCGATGATTAAATCAGATTTTCCTGCCTCGGGGTCGGTGACCTTTACTGCTTGTTATTCGACCTAACTGGACAAAATCATGGCACTTTCAGAAGTCACATCAATTGAACAGATCATTGTCAACAATCTGGGTAGCGTGCAGTATAAGACTGCCACTAGAATCCTTCGTGACGATGTTGAAATTTCAAAGACTTTTCACATTACCGTGCTTGCGCCCGGTCAAGATTTGACAGGACACCCTGATAATGTTGCTGCTATTTGCAATGTTGCGTGGACACCTGAGGTGATTGCGGCAGCGCAACAACGTGAACAAGAATTGATCGCCAAGGCGATTGCTGAACAAGGGGAAACTCAATGAGTGTAAATCTTTCACCTCTCGCTGGCGCAGGTTGGCAATTTTTCACCAACAACGGCATTCCTCTTGCTGGTGGAAAACTTGAAACCTACTTGGCTGGTACTTCTACGCCTGCCGCGACATATACGTCATCTTCCGGCGGTACGGCCAACACCAATCCGATTGTGCTTAATTCGGCAGGTCGCACTGCATCTGAAGTATGGTTGACAAACGGCACAAGTTATAAATTCATTCTCAAAGACTCGTCCGATGTTCTGATTGCGACATACGACAATATTTCCGGCATCGGTGATTCGTCAGCCGTACTTGCTCAATTGGCAAACACTTCCGACATTGCGCTTGGTGACGCGCTTGTGGGATTCAAACAATCCAACTCAAGCGGTATTCTTGCGAATGCCACGGCCCGAACAGTCCACGGCAAATTGCAAGACTTCGTGCATGTGCGCGATTTTGGCGCAGTGGGTAACTGGAACGGTACAACCGGAAATGACGATTCTGCTGCCATTCAAAATGCGATTGACGCTGGTATCGAAATTGACATGCGTGACGGCAACTGGCGCATCACCCGAACCATTTCTGTGCCCGCAGGCCGCTACATTAACTTGGGCAGTGGTAACATTTCCGCAAGCTGCGGGTCTGATCCAATTTTTGCGTTTGGTGAAGGCGCTGGCGCAGAAGGCTTCACGTTCTACGGTGGTTCCGGTATTATTTCCGGTACAGCGGATTCCGTCTTTGAGTTTGAAGGTTCAACCGACTGGGCATCAAGTCCTCAAAACTATGCCCGTCAAATCCGTATCGAGGGGTTGAATGTATCGAGCACCACGCTGAACAAATTCATCAACATGAAGACGTCGGTACGCCAAGTCTTTGTGTCGAAGTGTCAAACCTACACTCCCAATGGTGTCACATCAAATGGCAAGTGCGTTGAAGTCATGTTTGACAAGAGCATTATTTTTGGCTCGTCTGGTGCGGCTGGTACAACCGGCATCAAGCTAAGTTCTGATCTCGGTGGTGCGTACTACAACGAGGGTTGGACATTTTCAGATTGCACGATCGATGCGTTTGAAAACACATTCGACGTGGCTGACATTTTTGTGCTTGAGGTTACCAACTCATACATTGATGGCGGCACAAATGCGTTCATTATTCGCAAACCCACTACGACTTCTCATACACGAGAGATTTTGATTCACGGAAACGTGATTGGTGCACCCATAACTTTTGCCACATCTTCTGCTGGCATCTTGACGTACTCCAATGTTGCCGACAATATTTTCTTGGGTGGCAGCATTGTCATTGGGTCAAACCACTCGCATATTGCAATTTCCGATTGTCAATTTGAATCATCTGCCAGTGGTGTTGCTATCACCATTGGTGACAACGTGTACTATGTGACAGTTGATGGAATGACGATTGACAATACCTACATCGGCGGTGTTGTGATGTCAGGTTCTACTGGCACAGGTTGCTCTGTTCGCAACATTACCTACGCTGGTAATGGCTCTGTGGTGTACGCCACCCGTGGAATCTTGGCACAAAACCTTGATTTTGGTGATGGTACATCGATTGGTTTGAAGTACAAATGGGTCAATGTACCCGGTACAACATACGCTGTTGGCGCGACGATGGGCACTATTTCAAAAGCGTTTGCGCGTGGTGAAGTTGGTCATATTGCAATGGGTATTCCAATGACAGGGTTGAGCGCCACTCCCGGTTCTCAAGCCTTCTCAGTGTCATTCCCATCGGGTGTAAATACGTTTGGTGGTACGTCACCAAGCTGGGGCGCAGGATACATTTTCCCGAACTTTGAAAAGGGTATTTTGACCGCCGTCGTCCCGTATTACGCCACAACCGATGTCACAGGCAACGTCACAATTACCAACTACTCAGGCAACACAGTAACCGTTACCGAATACCATGCGTGGTTCGGTTTGATTGTTGATTAACAAAGGAACAAAAATGGCACTCAGTCAAAACGTATCAGTTGATTTTCACGGCAAGTCCGTAATGTTCGCAAACGCCTACATTAAGGTGATTTCTGTCAGCGGCAACAAAGAAAAAATTTCGGCCATCGTCGAGTTTTTTGACGCCAAAGATGGTACAAAATTCAAAGGTCAGATTGTCTTTTTCGATCACGACCTCGAAGGTGGCAATGTGATCGCACAAGCATACAAGAGCATGAAACTACTGCCCGAGTTTGCAAATGCGGCAGATTGCTGACAAAATCCAATAACCCAAACCCGTACTGATGCGGCTCATCAGGGAATCTAAGGATTCGATACATGACTGAAGAAGTCCAAAACCTAGCGGAAGTAGCACCCGCGCCAGCAACGGAAGTGACGGCCACTCCACCTGCTGTTGAGAATGCGCCGGAAGTCACTGCTGATGGTGAGCAATCAGATCAACCAGCGTCGAAAGTATTCACGCAGGAAGAACTTGATGCAGCTATTGGTAAACGGCTTGCAAGAGAGCAACGCAAATGGGAACGAGAGCAGCAGGCCCGCTTGAAGGAAACTCAAGCACTGCAATCGATGCCTCATGGTGCTCCAACACGCGATCAATACGACTCTGATGAAGCCTATGCTGACGCATTGGCAACAGTCAAAGCCGAACAATTGGTTGTGCAGCGGAAGCAACAAGAGGAGTTCCGTAAAACTCTTGAAGCGTATGAGGAAAGTGAAGAAAAAGCGCGGGATAAATACGACGACTTTGACCAAGTTACTCGTAACCCAAACTTGCCCATCACCAACGTCATGCTTGAAGCAATCCAATCTTCGGATGTCGGACCTGATGTAGCTTACTACCTCGGAACCAACCCCAAAGAAGCCGAGCGCATTTCCAAAATGTCGCCCTATTTGCAGGCAAAAGAAATCGGGAAGATTGAGGTGAAAATCGCTTCTAATCCTCCTGTAAAGAGAACTTCATCTGCACCAGCGCCAATTAACCCGGTGACTGCTCGTGGGGCTACGCCACCTGTGTATGACACAACTGATCCTCGTTCAACGAAGACCATGAGTGATTCGCAGTGGATTGAAGCCGAGCGTCAGCGCCAGATTAAAAAGCGTCAAGCGCAGTTGACCCGCTAATTTTTTCAAAGGACCAAAATGTCTAACAGTATCTTAACCATTGACATGATCACCCGTAAGGCTCTCGAAATTCTCGAGAACAACTTGGTGATCACCCGTAACGTGAACCGCCAGTACGACGACAGCTTCGCTGTTGAAGGTGCAAAGATTGGTTCAACATTGCGTATCCGTTTGCCCGACCGCGCTCTGGTGACTGACGGTGCTGCCCTGCAAGTTCAGGACGACAACGAACAGTACACCACTTTGACTGTTTCCAGCCAAAAGCACATCGGTGTGAACTTTACTTCTGCTGAATTGACCATGCAATTGGACGATTTCGCAGAGCGCGTGTTGAAGCCTCGTATCAGCCAATTGGCCTCGTCTGTTGACGCTGACGTTGCGAACGCATTCAAATACATCGGTAACTCTGTTGGTACTCCCGGCACTACTCCTGCAACTTCTTTGGTCTTGCTCCAAGCCCAACAAAAGTTGAACGAGAACGCTGCTGTGATGTCTCCACGTTACGCCACCGTGAACCCTGCCGCCAACGCTGGCTTGGTTGAAGGTTTGAAAGGTCTGTTCAACCCAACAGACGTTATCAGCCGTCAATTCAAGAACGGCATGATGGGTGAGAACGTGTTGGGCTTCGAGGAAGTCAACATGTCTCAATCTATCAAGCAGTTCACAACTGGCTCACGCACTGCCACTGGCGGTACTTTGTCTGCTGCTGTGACCACTGAAGGCGCAACTACCATCGCTATCACTGGCGCTGGTGCTAACGCCACAGTCAAAATCGGTGACGTGTTCACTGTTGCTGACTGCTACGCAGTGAACCCACAAACCCGTGAATCCACTGGTTCTCTGTTCCAGTTCGTCGCTGCTGCTGACGTGACTTTGAACGGTAGCGGTGCTGGCAACATCACCGTGAGCGCCATGTACTCTGCTTCTCAAGCATTGGCTACTGTGGACGTTTTGCCACAAAGCGGCAAAGCCGTGGTGTTCGTTGGTACTGCATCGACTGCTTACCCACAAAACTTGGTGTACCACAAGGATGCAATCACATTTGCGACTGCTGACTTGCTGTTGCCACAAGGCGTGGACATGGCTGCTCGTGCTGTTCACAACGGCATCAGCTTGCGTGTGGTTCGTCAGTACGACATCAACAATGACCGTTTGCCTTGCCGTATCGACGTTCTGTACGGCTACAGCACAATCCGTCCTCAAATGGGCGTGCGTCTGTGGGGCTAATCTGAAACGGGGCTTCGGCCCCTTTCTTCGTTCAATCTTTTTTAAGGAAAATTATCATGGCATTACCTAACGGCGCAGGCGGTTACCAAGTTGGTGACGGCAACCTCAACGAAGTTAACATGGGCGTCCAAGCTGCTCCTCCAACAGCTACCGCTACTGCAACTTTGACTACTGCTCAAATCACTGGCGGCATTTTGCTGGGTTCTCCCGGTTCATCCGCTGCTGCTTACACTCTGCCAACAGGCTCTAGCCTCGACTCAGCAGTGTCTAGCGCAAAGGTGAATAGCTCGTTCGACTTCAGCGTGATCAACGTTGACGGTTCTTCTTCTGGCGTCATCACTATGACTGCCGGTACAGGTTGGACTATCGTCGGTTTGGCTACCATCGCCGCTACTGCTGGTACAGCAGGTAAGTTCCGTGCCCGTAAAACAGGTGACGGTACTTGGACTTTGTACCGCTTGGCGTAATCAACAGAGGGGCCAATCGGCCCCTCTTTTTAAGGAATCCGTATGGCAGTTATTTACATGAAGCACGCGATCCACGGTGCTAAAGTCGCTACTATGGAACTCGAAGCTGTTGCTGATGAAGCAAACGGCTGGGTGCGATATACTCTAGAAACGCCTTCCGTTGTAGAGGAAGCGGCTCCTGAGCAGGAAGTTAAAAAACGTGGTCGCAAGGCCGCTAAATCAGAACAACCCGCAGTCGATGAAGTGCCTGAATTTTTAGCACCACAGGCTGACCAAGGAGAGTGATATGGCAACATATACCGCAGGCGATCAAATCAACCGTGCGTTGCGATTGCTAGGTGTGCTTGCTGAAGGCGAGACACCTTCTGCGGCCATGTCGCAAGATTGTCTGATGGCACTCAATCAAATGATTGAGTCTTGGAACACTGAGCGCCTTTCAGTTTTCTCCACCATCGATCAAGTCACATTGTGGCCTGTTGGTGAAATTAACGCCACTTTAGGTCCTACTGGTAGCCTTACCCCTGTTGACCCGCTTCAGACGTTCACACGCCCCATTCTGGTCGATGACGCTACCTATTTCCGCGATCCTCAGACCAACGTGTCCTATGGGATCAAATTGATCAATCAGCAGCAGTACGACGGTATCGCGGTCAAGACGGTGACCTCGACCTACCCGCAAGTCATGTTTGTGAACATGACGTACCCTGACATTGACATTTACATTTATCCAAAGCCTACACGCTCATTGGAGTTCCACTTCATCAGCGTGCAAGAATTGGATCAGCCCGCCACATTGGCAACCAATTTGCTGTTCCCGCCCGGGTACTTGCGTGCGTTCACCTACAACCTTGCAATGGAAATCGCACCCGAGTTTGGTGTCGAACCTTCCAACCAAGTGCAGCGCATCGCAATGACATCCAAGCGCGATCTCAAGCGAATCAACAATCCTGACGATGTGATGTCGATGCCTTACGCAATCGTTGCAACTCGTCAACGTTACAACATTTACGCTGGTAACTACTGATGAAGACGCCGATCCTTGGATCAACCTATGTGGCCCGCAGCGTCAATGCTG
>JACCDQ010925262.1_pt1 | contig 37329 bp, 21 predicted proteins | sample 7446031 | NCBI WGS metagenome assembly JACCDQ01 (sample SAMN15323442, study PRJNA562643) | freshwater metagenome | isolation source: river surface water | place: USA:Blue River Watershed | collected 2017-08-17 | reverse complement strand
CGTTTTTATGAAAATAGCGTCTAATACGTTAAATTTGCTATTTACCATGATTTCTAAACATTTAAGAGTCCTTGCCTTGGGTGCAACTTTATTGGTTGTTGCCTTGCCTGCAAACGCACAGATGAAGCGTTTTCGTGGAAAACCCATTGAAGTGGGAATGACCTTGGGAGGTGCTAATTATATGGGAGATTTAACTCCTTTGGTAGCATGGAATGAAACCAAACCTATGGGCGGAATCATCTGTCGTTTTAATTACGATGATTTCATTACCCTAAGAGGTAATGCGGTTTTTGGTCAAATTAGCGGCGATGATAAGAATTACTCGGATATCGCTGAGCGTTATAAGCGCAATTTGAATTTTACTTCCAATATTTTAGAATTTAGTGGTACAGTAGAGTGGAATTTGTTGGGTTTTGAAGAAACTCAAAGATCCAATCCAGGGACTCCGTTCTTGTTTGCTGGTATTGGTGTATTCAAATTCAATCCGAAAACTCAATTTGAATATTTACCTGACGTTCATACACCATCCAACTACAACGGCGCCGATTTATCGGTTTACGATGGTAAATGGATAGAGTTACAACCGATGGCAACTGAAGGACAAGAAACTACCAAGTATAATGAACGCCGCAGATATTCATTAACACAAGTATCCATTCCCGTTGGTGTGGGGTATAAAAAGCAGTTTAGCGAAGTTTGGGCTTGGGGATTGGAATTAGGAGTTCGTAAAACATTCACCGATTATTTAGATGATGTGAGTATGACTTATGTGGATCCACAGATTACAGGAGGTAGTAATACCGGGTTAAGTGCAGCATTGGCTGACAGAACACCTGAATTGCGTGATCCAAGTTTGGTGAATGATTATGGAAACGAAGAGCGTTTGGGTGCTGCGCGTGGAAATGAAGCAACCAAAGATTGGTACTTATTTTTGAATTTTACATTGACTAGAAAAATTACGGGTGGAAAAACAACCTGTTTTCAGTTTTAACAGACGTTTATTAGTTAATCAACTTTTGTTTTTAGGCTTGATTTTAACGAGCCCTGTTACTTTATTTTCTCAAAAATACTTTTCGGGTAGAAACGAATTTGGTTTGGTAGTTGGAGTAAGTAACTACTATGGCGACTTAGCTCAAGGTCAAAACATCAAACAATTTCACCCTGCAGGTGGAATTTATCAGAAGTACAACATGAATAGTTATTTCTCCTGGAGGAATCAACTTAGCTATATGACTATTTCTGGAACAACCGAGGGCTATAAAGGTTATGAGTTCCAAAATTTGAATTTTCAAACGGACATATACGAATATGCTTCCATGCTCAATTTTGATTTTCATAGCTTCGGAACGAATATTAACAATAGAAATCAAACACCGTATGCCTTGATCGGATTGTCGGCTTTTTTGTTTGATCCTACTCGATTGGATAATGAAGATGTTCATCTTCGAAACATTAATACGGAAATGCGAAAAAGGAATTACAGTCGATTGCAAATGTCGGTTCCCATAGGTCTGGGGTATAAAATTAGAAGCTCACATCGGAAACATAAAGGGGCATGGATATTTGGCGTTGAAGCCGTTTGGCGCAAAACCTTTACCGATAACCTAGATGATGTGGATGATGTTTACCCGGACTATGTTACCATTCGAGATAACCAAGGCTTGGGTTCAGCTCAATACAGTCAAGCTCATATTTTAAATGGAGGCACACCCTTATATAAAGGAACATTTCGCGGAGATACTCACCTAAAAGATTGGTATTATTTCTATGGTTTTAATCTTTCTTATCGCTTTACACCTTTTATTTGCAGATAATTTCCACTTAATTATAATTTGAAACCTTTGAAATCAGTTAATTCATCATATCCACAGATACATCCGGACCGAATTCCCCAACATGTTGCCGTAATTATGGATGGTAACGGACGATGGGCAAAAAAATTGGGTCATTTACGAATTTTTGGCCATAAACAAGGGGTTACTGCGGTTCGAACTTGCTTGGAAGTTGCTTCTGAACTGGGAGTGAAGTATTTAACCATGTACGCGTTTTCAACAGAAAATTGGAATAGACCTGCTTTTGAAGTGAATGCTTTGATGCAATTGTTGGTGGATACAGTGGAAAAGGAGTTGCCCGAACTTATGAAGAATAATGTTCGTTTAAGAACATTGGGAAACATGGAACAATTACCTAAAAATGCTCGGGCTAAGTTGGAACATACCGAAACCGCAACTGCAAATAATACGGGTACTACATTGATTTTAGCATTGAGTTATAGTTCTCGTTGGGACATAATTCAAGCAGTACAAGCAATAGCGGAAAATGTACAAAAGGGTTTAATTTCGCCATCAGAAATTAGTGAAACTACTATTTCAAATTCATTGAGAACATCAGAATATCCAGAACCCGACTTGTTGATTCGAACAAGCGGTGAACATAGAATAAGTAATTTTTTACTTTGGGAAATTGCATATTCGGAGCTTTATTTTACTCCTGTTTTGTGGCCCGACTTTACAAAACAGCATTTCGTCGAAGCAATTTTGGACTATCAGTCAAGGGAACGTAGATTTGGAAAAACTTCCGAACAAATAGGAGAGGGAAAAAAATAACATGTTAAAAAAGAGTTGGTTACTGAGTTTATATGTTCTATTGTCGATGAATTTGTTTGCGCAAATTGTCGATAGTACCTACATAAAGGCTCCAATGATAAATTATGATTTTGTAGATCCGGCAACGTATAAAATTAAAAATATTGATGTTCGAGAAGTAAATGGTAAACCTGTTCAGAAGGCATTGGTAGTTTTGTATTCTGGATTATCCATAGGTCAGGAAATAAAAGTTCCTGGAACAGACATCCCCAAAGCGCTTGAAAATATTTGGGGAAGACAGTATTTTTCGGAAGTACAAGTATACTTTTTACCAACGGGCAATGAAAATGAAGTAGTGGTTCAGTTTTTAGTAAAAGAGCAACCACGATTGAATGGACACCGTTTTCTGAATGTATCCAATTCTCAAGCTAAATCTTTGAAAGAGGAGTGTGGCTTAAAGAAGGGAATGTACATTACTCCGAATTTGATCAATCGTAGTATTGCAAAGATTGAGAATTACTATCAAGAAAAGGGCTATTATAATGTAAAAGTTTCTGTTCGCAGACCTGAAGCAAAAGACAAAACGGGAAAACCGATGTTGGGGTATCAAAATTTTGATTTTGTAATTGAAAAAGGTCCGAAAGTAAAAGTTTTTGATTTTGAATTCAACGGCAACAATCAAGTGGCTGATGCAGAACTGCGAAAAGCCATTAAAGGCATAAAACGAACCAAGCTTAAATGGAACATATTTGCTAGTTCAAAATACACGGAGACCAAATTCGAGGAAGAGAAGGCAAATGTGATTAAAAAGTATCAGAGTTTAGGATATCGGGATGCACGAGTAATTTCTGATAGTGTTTCCATGTTTAAGGATAATCGAATAGTTGTTCATTTGAATTTGGTTGAGGGAAATCAGTATCACTATCGTTCGATCAAATGGAAAGGAAATCTTAAGTATCCTAATAGCTTGTTAGACACATTATTGAACATTAAACGAGGTGATGTGTTTAATCAAACGCTTTTAGATGAACGTTTATTTAGCAATCCTGGAGGTTTTGATATTCAAACGTTGTACATGGATGCTGGTTATTTGTTTTTTAATATGACACCTGTAGAAGTAGGTGTTTTTGAAGATAGCATTGATTTGGAAATTCGGATCGCAGAGGGCCCACAAGCTACAATAGGTCGAGTTTATTGGGAGGGAAATACCAAAACATCAGATCGCGTGATTTTAAGGGAGTTAAGAACAAAGCCGGGTAATACCTTTTCTCGAAGTGATATTCAAAGAACTATGCGCGATTTAGCCGCATTGGGATTGTTTGATCCGGAGCAGTTAGGTGTGGATCCTAAACCCAATCCTGCCGACGGCACGGTAGATATAAAATATAAGTTGGTAGAGAAACCCTCGGATCAGATTGAATTATCTGGAGGTTGGGGAGGCAATGGTTTTAGCAGAACCCCCACATTAATTGGTACTGCGGGTGTTGTATTGAATAATTTTAGTGCCCGTAAGTTGTTGCATCCAAAATTGTGGAATCCAGTTCCAACAGGTGATGGTCAGAAATTATCGTTGCGTGCCCAAAGTAATGGAACCAATTATCAGGGTTACACAGCTTCATTCACAGAGCCTTGGTTGGGTGGATTTAAGCCCACTTCGTTTTCTATAAGCTTGTTTCACACAGTAAATAGCTTTGACTTCCGTCAGCGAAACGATCCCTTGAAGCAAATATTCAGAAATACCGGAGTTAATTTGAGTATTGGTAAAAGATTAAATTGGCCCGATGATTTCTTCAACATTCAATATACTTTGAGTTTTCAACAGTATAGAATGCAGAACATGGATGGTGGTTTTTATGGATTTCCAACCGGATTTCAAGGTATTAGCTATAACCCCTCTGCTCAGGTGGTGTTAGCTCGAAGTTCGATTTCCGATCCTATTTATCCTACCTCGGGTTCTAAATTTATGACGTCATTACAAGCAACTCCTCCTTTTTCATTGTTAAATAACAGAGATTATTCAACTATGAGTTTGGCGGATAAATATCGCTGGGCGGAATTTTATAAATTCAAACTGGATGCGGAATGGTATACGCCGGTTTATAAAAAATTGGTCCTAACGGCTAAAGCGCGTTTTGGTTTCTTGGGATATTATAACCCTGAATTGGGAACTACATTTTTCGAGCGTTTCCAAGTGGGTGGCGCAGGAATATTTGGATTCAACATTGCTGCTACGGAAATCATTTCTCAGAGAGGATATGATAATTACACAGTATCCCAAACGGCAATGGGTGGATCTGCTGGTGCTCCAATTTTCAACAAGTTTACATTGGAATTGCGCCAAGCCATTACTACAAATCAAACAGCTACAATTTATGCATTGGCGTTCCTTGAAGCAGGTGATGCATGGTCGAGTATAAATAAATACAATCCATTTCAACTAAAACGTGCAACCGGAGTTGGTATTCGTTTGTTTATGCCCATGTTTGGCCTAATTGGATTGGATTTTGCATATGGATTTGACTATTTGGACGTTCCAAAAAGCGGTAAGCCTACTCAGATTCACTTCTTTATTGGTCAACAGTTTTAATTCGGCGTTTTAACCGATTTTGCTGATAGCAGATTATTTACTGGATTGTAAATCCATTCTTTTCATCAGGCACTAATTTTAATTAGAAATTTTCTGAGTGTAATCAAATATATGATTATAACAAATTCAAAGGCTTTGATTGAGGTAAAGACAATTTCAAAGCCTAGTTTTGAAATCAGGTTCAAATTTTGAACTTTGCTTAAAAGTTGAATTCGATTCCTTGTGCCAGCGGAAGACTACTACCGTAATTTATGGTGTTGGTTTGGCGTCGCATGTATGCTTTCCAAGCATCGGATCCAGACTCTCTCCCACCACCGGTTTCTTTTTCTCCTCCAAAAGCACCTCCGATTTCAGCACCTGAAGTACCGATATTTACGTTAGCAATGCCGCAATCCGATCCAGAAGCAGATAAGAAACGCTCAGCTTCTTGAATTCGATCTGTGAAAATGGCACTTGAAAGTCCTTGTTTCACTCCATTTTGTAAATTAATAGCTTCTTCTAAGTCGCTGTATTTCATTAAATACAAAATGGGAGCAAATGTTTCCTCTTGTACAATGTGGAAGTGATTTTCAGCTTCACAAATGGTCGGTACCACATAGCAACCACTTTCATATCCTTCACCGCTTAGAACCTGATTTCCGTATAAAATAGTTCCTCCTTCAGCGACTAAAGACTCAATTGCACGGGAGTAAGCCGCCACAGCGTGCTTATCGATTAATGGACCAACATGATATGAGGAATCCAAAGGATTGCCTATTTTAATTTGTTTGTAGGCTTGTAAAAGTAAGTTTTTGAATTCTTCGTATCGACTTTCATGAATAATCAATCGACGGGTTGAAGTGCAACGTTGTCCTGCTGTTCCAACTGCTCCGAAAACAACGGCTCGAATTGCTAATTGAAGATTCGCATTTTCAGAAATAATGATGGCATTATTTCCACCTAATTCCAACAAGGTTTTACCCAAACGTTTTGCAACTGATTGTGCTACTTCTTTTCCCATTCGAATGCTGCCTGTTGCACTGATTAAGGTTACTTTATCGTGATTACAAAGCCATTCACCTACTGTTTTGCCTCCTTGAATAATAGAAAAAAGACCTTCGGGTAGTTGGTTGTCAATAATAACTTGAGCTAGAATATTTTGAACAGCTTGAGCAGTTGCTGGAGTTTTTTCGGAAGGTTTCCAAACGCTGGCATTTCCACAAACAGCGGCAATCATGGCATTCCAACTCCAAACGGCAACAGGAAAGTTAAATGCGGAAATGATTCCCACAATTCCTAAAGGATGCCATTGTTCATACATTCTATGATTAGGACGTTCGCTGTGCATGGTTAATCCGTGTAATTGACGGGATAAACCTACGGCAAAGTCACAGATATCGATCATTTCTTGGACTTCACCGAGTCCTTCTTGCAAGCTTTTCCCCATTTCATAGCTGACCAACTCTCCCAAAGCTTGTTTGTGAATGCGCAATTGATTACCAATTTGGCGAACTATTTCACCTCTTTTTGGAGCGGGCCATGTTTTCCATATTTTAGAAGCGGCATCTGCTTTTTCTATTACTGTAGTGAATCCAGCTAAATCAACTTCATTGAAATCGTTAAGATGTTTTGCATCTACTGGGCTAAAATTCTGAAATGTTAATGTATTTTGGCAGAAAATTGTATGAATTCCTGTACTCGCTGAAGGAAGTATTTGTGGGATACCCAATTCATTGAATGGATTTACAGATGCAATTGAGTCGCGATTTTCGGAGTGGATAAATTGTTCTGGATGGAAAATGCTTGAGAAGTTCATTTACACAAATGTAAACAAAATCAGATAGGATTTTGGGTAAGTAATTGTTAATTGATAAATCCTCATAGAAATTAATAGCTTCTTTAAAAACTAGTAATTCCATTTTATTGGAGATTTTAAAAGAGATTGAATCTATGGTAAACTTTTGAATCCTTCGAGTTATCAATAGCTAATTTAAAAACTACGAGAACCTTGTGATTAGAGATTTTAAAAGAAATTAAATCTTTGGTTTTCGGATGATAATAAATACAGCGGCAAGAAGAAATAACATCCCCACAAAAACATTCCAAGTTAACTGTTCATGATCGGCGAAACCCCACATAACGGCAGTTACAGGGATAATAAATGTATTGGTTGAGGCTACTAAAGGAGATACGTATTTGATGATATAGTTAAATAGTATCATAGAAACCGCACTTCCCATAAAACCCAAAAGGAACAAATAAAAAAAGGCAGTGTTCGCGCTGATGTTTCCCCGACTTTCAAATAATTTTAATTCACCAGGATGCTCATCCCAAGCAAGGAAAAAGTCGGTATACCAGAGCAAACAAGCATATAATATTCCCACGAAAACAAAGGGATATGCGGTTTTAACCATAGCGGGTAAATGGCCCAATTTGTGTTTTATAATATTAATATTTAAGCCGTATAGCATTGCAGCAGCCAAAGGCATTAATGAACCCAATAAAGAAATAGGTTCACCATAATGCAATAGGCTGGGAGCAAATAGAAAAATGGCACCAGCTAAACCAAGAATAACACCAATAACACCCGCTTTATCGAGTTTTTCACGAAACACCCAGAATGCAAATAGCAATGTGAACATCGGAGTAAATGCATTTAATATTCCCGATAAGCCAGAAGGGATTAATCTTCCTGCTGTTGAAAATAGAAAAGCAGGAATGGCATTACCCAGAACACCACTTGCAAAAAGCCAAAAGTAGTCGGTAAAGTTTAGGTTTGAAGGTTGTTTTTTTAGTGGCTTTATAAAGGAATACTTTATTACCCAGGGTAATAAAACGGCTCCCGCAACCACCAATCGAGTTCCTGCAACTTGTATGGGACTGAATACGGCTAAGCCATATTTCATCAAGATAAATGAACTTCCCCAGATGCAACCTAAAAGGACAATGATAAAAACGGGCAACCATGTATATTTCACGGTGCAAAATTCGTTGAAATTAATGGAATATGCGTTGAAAGAATGGGTGTATTGAATTAAAATGCGAAATTTGTGAAATGCGTTGGATTTTGAACTTACTGTTCATGTTGGTTTTACCACTACATGCGCAAATTAATGAAGATATTATTTGTGCTGAAAAACAGCATTTACAAGCGTTGATGGACGTTCAAAAACGCTCCAGCACTCCCAATTTTCATGGATACGACATTCAGTACCATCGTTGTTTTTGGAGTTTGAATCCCAAGATTAATTCCAATATAGCTGGGAATGTTCTTTTTTCCTTTCAAGTTCAGGGTGGAAATTACGATTCATTGGCTTTTGATTTGATTGCGGATTTGTATGTGGATAGCGTGCTTTACAGAGGAATTCCAACAAAGTTTATTCGCAAAGGCAACAAGGTTTTTGTGTACAAAAATGGAAAATGGTTGGATGGTGAGCGCGATTCGTTTACTGTATTTTATCAAGGTAATCCTGCCAGTATTCCGGGAGGGTTTGGTGCTTACACGTACGATGCACATGCAACCGGACCCATAATTCACACTTTGAGTCAGCCCTATGGTGCGCCGTTTTGGTGGCCTTGCAAGCAGACATTATCTGACAAAATTGATTCAATTGATATAATAGTAGAAACGGCTCGAGATTTTAAAGTAGGTAGCAATGGGGTATTGGTAAAAATAGATACTAGCAACTCCAGTAAATCGATTCACTTTTGGAAGCATCGACATCCGGTGGCCACGTATCTCGTGGCTATAGCTGTTTCAAATTATGCTGAGTTTACTGATTTTGCAAAATTTCACGGCCGTATGGATTCGTTGCCGGTAGTAAATTATGTGTTTCCTCAGTTTTTACAAACAACCCAAATCGAAGCGAAACGTGTTTTACCCATGTTGCGGTTATTTGATAGTTTATTTATTGAATATCCCTTCATGAATGAAAAATATGGACACGCTCAATTTACTTGGGGAGGTGGAATGGAGCATCAAACCATGAGTTTCATGGTGAATTTTTCGTTCGATTTAACTGCACATGAATTAGCACATCAATGGTTCGGTGATTTGGTAACATGTGGTTCTTGGAATGATTTATGGTTAAACGAAGGATTTGCAACTTATTTGACTTCTGTTGCTTATGAATATATTTATGATAAAAATACCTTTAGAGATAAAATGCGCGGCACGCGTGCCGATATTACCGCTGATCCCAATGGTTCAGTTAAACCCAAGGATACATCTTCGGTAAATCAATTATTTAATGGAAGGCTAACGTATCGCAAAGGTGCTTGGTTGTTACACATGTTGCGTGTTCGATTAGGTGATTCTTTGTTTTTCGAGGGATGTAGGCAATATTTGATATCTCGTAAAGCCAATGGATTTGCAACTACTGATCAATTTAGAGTTGTTATGGAATCCGTTTCTGGTTCGGATTTGCGTGAGTTCTTCAAGCAATGGTATGAAGGTGATGGTTTTCCTAATTTGAAAATAAATTGGGAACAAAAAGGAAGTATTCTAAAAGTAAAAATTGAACAAACACCCTCAAATCCATCCGTACCATTTTGGAAAATTACCGTACCTATTTTGTTCTCAAATAAATTAACGGGACAGCAAGAATTGAAATTTTTTACTCCTCAGAAACTAACTGAAGAATATGTTCTGAACATGATGTTTGATGTAGATACGGCTATTTTTGACCCACAGGTTACCGTTTTGGCTAAAGCGGCAATCGGCGGAATGAATTTAGGTAAGATACAAGAAGATCCCGTTTTTGTATTTCCTAATCCATCCAACGGCGAAATAATTAATGTAATGTCAAGAAATCCAGATATTTTAAGTTTGGAGATTGTTTCTTTATTGGGTCAAACCGTTCAAAGTTCAAACTTTAATCTTAATGCTGTTCAAAACGTTACAATGGATGTAAGTTCTTTGTCAACCGGTGCGTACATTGTTAGAATTTTTACCGATAACAAAGTATATTTGAAAAAGTGGATTAAGTCCGAAAAACTATGAAAAAATATTCTATTTTAACTTTAATAGCCGTTTTAGGCATATTGGGCTTGTCGTCGTGCGAAAAAAAACCCATTGACCCTCCTGCAAATAATGAACCCACAGGATTGACATTGAATTGGGTAGGATTGATCAATGGGAAGGACTTACCCGCATTAGGAACAAATACATTTTCACCAAAATCTTCGGGTGAATTAATCGATATCACGAATTGGGCGTTTATTGTTTCACATTTGGCGTTAATTAAAGATGATGGTGATACGGTTTTATTGGGAGATGGTTATCAGTGGATCAGCCCAAGAGGAAAAAGAACTCAATTCACATATAAAGGTATTCCTTCTGGAAACTATAAGGGTATTTCTTTTATGATTGGTTTGGATTCGGCGGTTAATCATGGAGACCCAAATAAGTGGCCCGCAGATCATCCATTGAACCCGAATTTAAATGGTATGCATTGGGGATGGTCAGGGGGTTATATATTCCAGGCCTTGGATGGTTTGTTTAAAGATACGGCTGCTGGAAGTTCTTCAAAAGGATTTAGCTTTCATACTGCAACCATGCCTTTGGTGCGAAATTATGAATTGCCATTTTCTTTTAGTATTGAAAAATCGTCAAAAACAGCTACGATTAATATGCATGCAGAGCGTTTCTTTAGCTTTCCAAACAATATTGCTTTAAAGACAAAGTCCGTTTCTCATTCAGAAGGAACTTTGGAATTTCAATTGATGGAAAAGATATTGGAAAATATGCAAGGTGGGGTATTCGAGTTGGCGGATGTAAAATGATGCATCCAAAAAATTGAATTATTAAAAATTTAACCAAATTGTGTAGTCCAATATATTTTTATTTAATTCTTCACAATTGAATGATATAGTTGTTGTTGAATGTTGAGATAAATTGGGCGATTCACATTGTGACTAAAGTCATTGTTTGAATCATAATGTAGTTTTATATTAGACTCTAAATTGAAATAAAATGGAGATTATAAATAAGAAATTACTTTTTAGTAAATTATGGTTGTTCTTATCCATAAGTCTTTTATTGTTCTCCTGTAGAGAAGAGGAAGATCCATCCAAAAACAACCATATTTACAAACCAACCGCCGTTAGTCCTACGGAAATATTCCCAACTGAATTTGGCATGCCGCCATTACCTGCAGATAACCCATTCACAGTTGAAGGAATTTATTTGGGAAGGATGTTGTTTTATGATCCCATTCTTTCCATCGATTCCAGTATAAGTTGTAGCTCATGTCATATACAGGAATTTGCATTTGCAGATCCGCAGAAACTGAGCACGGGTGTATTTGGATTGAAAACGGGTAGAAATGCACCGAGTTTATTCAATATGGCGTATTCTCGTAAGTTTTTTTGGGATGCCCGTGTGAATACATTGAGAGATTTGGTTTTTGAGCCCATTCAAGCGCATAATGAAATGGCAATGACTTTGCCTTTGTTGGAAACCCGTTTGCGCCGAAATCAGAAGTATATCGATTATTTTAACAAAGCATTTAACACAGAACCCAACTTGTTGGATATGTCGAAAGCGATGGAGCAATTTTTATTGTCTATTGTTAGCAAAGATTCGCGATTTAATCAATTTTTTCCGGGAACGAATTCTCATCTACTGAATGCCTCTGAATTGCGTGGGGCTTTCATTTTTAATGGTTTAGTGGATTTTGATGCTCAAGGAAAAACAAAAGGGGCAGACTGTTTCCATTGTCATGGAGGAGAAATGGCACAACAACAAAATCCGTTGATGGGAGGGATTGCTTCTAATGGTTTACCAGGTGCTGTAGTGGATAAAGGAGTTGGTGGAATAACCAATCGCTCACAGGATTTAGGAACGTTTAAGGCTCCTTCATTGCTCAATATAGCATTGACTGCTCCCTATATGCACGATGGAAGATTTAATACATTGGAAGAGGTGGTTGAGCATTATTCAACGGGTGTAAATTACGATCATCCAAATATCCATCCTCAAATGAGTGCTCATGGGGGTATACAGTTGAATTTATCTCAAGAACAAAAAGATGACCTATTGGCTTATTTGAGAACAATGACGGATTTTACCTTTATTTCGAATCCTGCATACAGCAACCCGTTCAAATAGTTTCATTCTACTCGGATTTCCACGCGTATCTGCCACCAACGTAACTCTGCTAAAATTATATTTCGTTCAATGCCAGTTGTACTGACTAGAATTATCAATATCCTAAAACAGGTCTGAGCCATCTTTCCATTTCGGAGATGTCCATTTTCTTGCGTCGTGCATAGTCTTCGAGCTGATCTTTTTGAATTTTCCCTAATCCGAAGTATTTCGATTCCGGATGAGCAAAGAACCAACCACTAACACTTGAAGCTGGCCACATAGCCATACTTTCTGTTAATTCAATTGACGTGTCGTAATGTTTGTTCAATAGTTCGAATAAGAATTTCTTTTCTGTATGATCTGGACAAGCAGGATAACCGGGAGCAGGGCGGATACCTTGGTAATTTTCGCGAATTAATTCTTCAACACTGAGTTGTTCTTCGGGTGAATATCCCCAAAAATCTTTACGTACTAATTCATGTAAGTATTCAGCATACGCTTCCGCCAATCGATCGGCCATTGCTTTTGCCAATATGCTATTGTAATCGTCGTGATTTTGATCAAAATGAGCAACAATCTTATCCAAACCAATTCCCGAGGTAACGGCAAAACCACCGAGGTAGTCAATATTGTCGGGACATAGGTAATCTGCTAAAGACAAATTGGGCACACCTATCGACATTTTACGTTGTTGACGCAGGAAGTGGAAATTTCCCAAATGCTGTGTGGCGTTCTCATCTGAATAAACACCGCAGTCATCATGACAACGGCGCACTGGTAGAATAAAGAATGTGGCTTTACACTCAATGGAATTTGTGGATTCCCAATATTCTAACATCTCCACAGCATCGTTATACAACTTTTTTGATTCTTCCCCAACAAAAGGATCTTGGAAAATATCGGGATATTTACCTTTCAATTCCCAAGTTTGGAAGAAGGGTGTCCAGTCGATATAATTTTTTAAAGTTGAGATTCCAATATTTGTAATTTGGTGAAATCCAATTTGTTTAGGCTTATGGATCTGACCGTCAAAGTTCCATTTATTGTTGTACGCTTCTTCGTAAGGAATCAAATCTTTTGCGGCTTGACGTTTAGCGTGATTTTCAGCTAACTCGGTATATTCGTCGTTTAGTTTTTTTGCAAAATCGTTATAGGTATCAGGGTTGAGAAGCTGACCTGCAACGGGCACAGAACGGCTAGCATCTGTAACATGGATTACAGGATACTGGTAATTCGGAGCTATTTTTACAGCAGTATGAACGCGAGAGGTTGTAGCACCGCCAATAAGAAGAGGTTGTTTCATTCCTAAACGTTGCATTTCAGAAGCTACATGCACCATTTCATCGAGTGAAGGGGTAATCAATCCACTGAGACCAATTATGTCCGCACCCCATTCTCGGGCGCGAGCTAAAATTTTATCAGCAGGCACCATAACTCCCATATCTTCTATTTCGTAATTATTGCAGGCAAGCACAACCCCTACAATATTTTTACCGATATCGTGAACATCGCCTTTTACGGTTGCTAGAAGAATTTTACCTTGAGTTCTGCTTTCGGTGGATTGAGCTTTTTGAGCTTCTAAGAATGGCTGAAGATACGCCACGGATTTTTTCATTACGCGGGCACTTTTTACCACTTGAGGTAAAAACATCTTACCTTCTCCAAAAAGATCTCCTACATAGTTCATACCTGCCATTAAAGGGCCTTCAATAACTCCTAATGGATCCTGTAATTTATCTAATGCTTCTTGAGTGTCGAGATCAATAAATTCGGTAATACCTTTAACTAAGCTATGTTTTAAACGGTCTTCAACGGGTAAATTTCGCCATTCTTGGGTTTCAACTTTATCGGCTTTTTTGCTTTTTACCGTTTCCGCATAATTGATTAAATTCTCTGTAGCATCGAGACGACGATTTAATAGAACGTCTTCAATTTTTTCGAGAAGTTCTTTGGGGATTTCTTCATAAACGTCGATCATTCCAGCATTAACGATTCCCATATCCAAACCTGCTTTTATCGCATGATATAAGAATGCTGAGTGCATGGCTTCGCGTACGGCATTGTTTCCCCGGAAAGAGAAAGAAATATTGGATATACCTCCCGAAACTTTGGCGCCGGGAAGATTTTGCTTAATCCAACGGGTGGCTTCTATAAAATCTACGGCATAATTATTATGTTCATCAATTCCCGTACCTACGGTAAGAATATTTGGATCGAAAATGATGTCTTGGGAATTGAAATGAACTTGATTAACCAAGATATCGTAGCTCCGCTTGCAAACTTCAATTTTACGTTGGAAGTTATCTGCTTGACCTACTTCATCAAAAGCCATAACTACCACTGCGGCTCCGTATCGTTTAACTAATTTGGCTTTTCGAATGAATTCTGTTTCTCCGTCTTTTAACGAGATGGAATTTACAATGCCTTTTCCTTGCAGGCACTTCAAGCCGGCTTCAAGTACTTCCCATTTCGATGAGTCCAGCATGATTGGAACTCGAGCAATATCGGGTTCGGAAGCAATGAGATTGAGAAAGGTGGTCATGGCTTTCACACCATCGAGCATCCCTTCATCCATGTTGATATCAATGATCTGGGCACCATTTTCTACTTGTTGACGAGCAACATCTAAAGCAGCATTGTAATCGCCGTTTAATATCAATTTTGCAAATGCCTTGCTACCAGTAACATTTGTACGTTCACCAATATTCACAAAATTGGTGGTATTGGTTAGAGTGAATGGTTCTAATCCACTTAATCTTAACAAATTGGGAATGGAGTGAGTTTGCATAATGGATAATTACCTGAAAAATTTAAAGAACGTGAGTGAATCTTTATAAAAAGTAAGAAGTTATAGTTTAAAATATTGAATTTGGTTGATTCTAAAATAGTAAAGGCATTATAGATTTGATACTTCCAAGCATTACAGTAAAGCTGGCCAACGGGTTGGATCTACTTCATGCATCATTTGGTAGATAGCATTGAAAATGTCGTCTACAGATGGTTTAGAGAAGTAGTCACCATCACTTGAATATGCAGGTCTATGTGCTTTTGAAGTCAAAGTTAATGGTGCTGAATCCAAATAGCGGTATCCATTTTGGATTTCCAATATTTGTTGCAGAATATAAGCACTTGCACCACCAGGTACGTCTTCATCTAAAACGACCAAGCGGTTGGTGTTTTTCACACTTTCAACGATGGTGTGTTTGATATCAAACGGCAATAAAGTTTGTGCGTCAATAAGTTCCACTCGAATTCCTACTTCAGCCAATTGATCTACTGCCTCTGATGCTAATTTGCAGTTAGAACCATAGGTTACCAAGGTAACGTCTTCTCCAAAACGCAATACTTCTGGAACACCCAATGGAACGGTGAATTCACCGATATTTTTAGGCATTTTTTCTTTGCTTCGGTAACCATTTAAACATTCAACCACCAAGGCAGGTTCATCGCTTCTTAATAAAGTATTATACATACCAGCAGCTTGTGTCATATTTCTTGGAACACAAACATACATACCTCGAACAGCATTGATTATCATTCCCATAGGAGAACCGGAATGCCAAATACCTTCTAATCTATGTCCACGAGTACGAACAATAACGGGAGATTTTTGTCCCCCTTTTGTACGGTATTGCAAAGTGGCTAAATCATCGCTCATTGGCTCTAGGGCATACAATAAGTAGTCCAGGTATTGTATTTCAGCAATAGGACGAAGCCCTCTCATGGCAGCACCAATACCTTCTCCCAAAATACTCCATTCTCGAATTCCTTTGTCAGTTACACGTAATTCCCCAAATTTCTCTTGTAATCCGGAGAAACCTTGGTTAACATCGCCAATTTTACCTACATCTTCTCCGAATGCAAAAATACGAGGATCACGATCCATATTTGCTTCGAAGCAGGCACGAACTACCATGTATCCGTCGGTAACTTCGTCGGTAAATTCTGCTGGAATTACAGGTGCATTCAATGCATTTTCGGCACTTTGACTGTGCAAATGCGATGAATATCGGTCGTGATTATCATTTAAGAATTTCTGATAGTAATCTAAAAGGGGTTGACGTTGAGCCGGTGTGCAATTCAATGTACTTCGAAGCGATTTATTGATGGCATTCCCCAAATCTCTACGAATCGGATCGGAAATTTGCAATAAGTCATTTTTTATTGAACTTAACGCTTCAGGCGCTACTTGTAAGGAGATTAACGATTGAAGCACAACTGCGAATTCTTGAATATCAGTTTTGATTTCTGAGGTGAAATCAATCCAAGCTTGTTTTTGCATGGCTTTCACTTCATCGATCGCCGATTTTTCTATTGCATCCAAATCGATCTCAGTGGAAATCTGATTCTCGATCATCCAGTTTCTCATTTGAGCTATGCAATCGAATTCAGTTTCCCAAGTTAAACGGTCTTTTGACTTATAGCGCTCATGGCTTCCACTGGTAGAATGGCCTTGAGGCTGGGTAACTTCGGTAACATGAACCAAAACAGGAGTATGTTTAGTGCGGCATACTTCAGCAGCTTGTTTGTAAACGTTGCATAATTCTGGATAATTCCATCCTCTAGCCGTGAAAATTTCCATTCCAACACCTTGTTCGTTGGTTTGAAAACCCGACATAATAGCGGAGATGGATTCTTTAGCTGTTTGGTATTTTGCTGGTACAGAAATTCCGTATCCGTCATCCCAAACACTCATAAGCATTGGAACTTGCATTACGCAAGCAGCATTCATAACTTCCCAAAAAACACCCTCAGAAGTAGATGCGTTACCAATGGTTCCAAATGCAATTTCATTTCCCTTATTGGAGAATTGAGTTAATGCGTGTAATTCGGGGTTTTCTTTATATAATTTAGACGCTAATGCTAAACCCAATAATCGCGGCATTTGACCTGCAGTGGGAGAAATATCGGCACTTACATTGTATTTATCGGTTTGACTTAACCAATTTCCTTGATCGTCTAGGAAACGGGTAGCGTAATGACCATTCATACTACGACCCCCTGAAGCAGGTTCTTTTTCTACGTTGGTATGAGCGTAGAGTTGAGCAAAGAATTTTTGAACATCTGAAAGTCCTTTTGCGAACATAAAAGTTTGGTCGCGATAATAACCACTTCTCCAATCACCGTGTTCGAATACTTTGGCCATAGCGATTTGAGCAACTTCTTTACCATCCCCAAAAATTCCAAATTTTGCTTTACCCGTTAGTACTTCTTTGCGTCCAATTAACGAGGCCTGTCGGCTTTGGAATGCAATTTTATAATCGTTTAATACCTGAGCAATGAACTCTTCTTTGGTTAGTTCTTCTGATTTATTTGCCACAACTTGCATTACTGCAAAGATACGTAACTTTGAAAGAATGTTTGGAAGCCTACTTTAAGGAAATATTTCAAGTTAATCATGAAGTATAAATTATTGAAAATCAAACATTAAAAACATTAATTGCACACATTTTGTTGTGTTTAAATCGTTGTTTCAAATAAATAAGAGTTAGAAGATATGCCGGATTTTGAGTTAGTGTCGCCATTTCAGCCAACAGGAGATCAACCTGAGGCCATTCGTCAATTAGTAGAAGGAATAAATAACGGACATCCTGTTCAGACTCTTTTGGGGGTAACGGGATCTGGAAAAACATTTACAGTTGCTAATGTTATTCAACAAACTCAGAGACCCGTTTTAGTGTTGAGTCATAATAAAACTTTGGTGGCTCAGTTATATGGCGAGTTTAAACAGTTTTTCCCAAACAATGCGGTAGAGTATTTTGTGAGTTATTATGATTATTATCAACCAGAAGCGTTCATTCCAACAACAAACACCTACATTGAAAAGGATTTGAATATTAATGATGAAATTGAAAAATTGCGTTTAAAAACGGTTTCAACTTTGTTATCGGGGCGACGGGATGTTATTGTTGTAGCCAGTGTTAGCTGCATTTATGGAGCTGGTAATCCTTCGGACTATGAAAATACCATCATTCGCTTGAATGAAGGAATGAGAATGTCTCGCCAACAACTGCTTTACCGGTTGGTGGAAAGTTTATACAGCAGAACTACCATGGAATTTAAACGGGGAACCTTCCGTGTAAAAGGCGATACCGTTGATGTTCATCTGGCTTACAATGATTTTGCATATCGGATTTCTTTTTTTGGGGATGAAATTGAGGAGATTTACAGTTTTGAACCTGAAACTGGAAGAAAAATTGATGCTTTGATGGATTGTGCCATTTATCCGGCTCAGATTTATGTTTCTCCAAGAGATCGTCTGGAAAAGGTAATCTATGAAATTCAAGATGATTTGGTACTTCAAATGGACTTTTTTATTCAACAGGGACGACATTTAGAAGCGAAACGATTGGAAGAACGCGTCAATTTTGATTTGGAAATGATTCGGGAATTGGGATATTGCAATGGTATTGAAAACTATTCTCGATATTTTGACCGCAGAAAACCCGGAGAGCGACCATTCTGTTTATTGGATTATTTCCCCAAAGATTATTTGTTGGTTGTAGATGAAAGTCATGTTACTATGCCTCAGATTCGTGCCATGTATGGTGGTGACAGAAGTCGTAAAATAAATTTGGTTGAATACGGTTTTCGCTTACCTGCTGCATTAGATAATCGACCTTTACAATTTGAAGAATTTCAGAATATGGTGAATCAAACCATTTATGTGAGTGCCACACCTACTGATTTTGAGATAAGAGAATCCGAAGGAGTGGTAGTAGAACAATTAATACGACCTACAGGTTTATTGGATCCAATTATTGAAGTAAGACCCCTAGATACTCAGGTAGATGATTTAATTGGGGAGATTGACGAACGAGTGGAAATGGGCGATCGTGTGTTAGTAACTACCTTAACCAAACGAATGGCCGAAGAATTGACCAAATATTTGGCGAAATTGGGCATAAAAGTGGGGTATATTCACTCGGAAGTTAAAACATTGGATCGGGTTGAAATCTTAAGAAATTTACGATTGGGTGGTATTGATGTTTTAATTGGTGTGAATTTATTGAGGGAAGGTTTGGATTTACCTGAAGTGAGTTTAGTGGCAATCATGGATGCTGATAAAGAAGGATTTCTAAGATCGGTTACCAGTTTAGTTCAAACCATTGGTCGTGCTGCACGAAACGATCGAGGAAAAGTAATTATGTATGCAGACAAAATGACTCGAAGCATGCAAATTACGATTGAAGAAACCAATCGTCGACGCGAGAAACAGACAGCCTACAATTTGGATCACGGAATTACTCCGAAAACAGTTCTTAAGTCGAAATCAGAAATATTTCAACAAACTTCAGTTGTGGATGCGGCGCACGTTGAAAATCCAGGCCAAGTTTATCAATTCAATGACGAAGCAGAATCTCTGTTGGTAGCTGATCCAGTGGTACAGTACATGGATAAAACATCCCTTGAAAAAGCCATACAAAAAACGGAAAAGGATATGCAAAGAGCAGCCAAAAACTTAGAATTCATGGATGCTGCGCGTCTACGAGATGAGTTGGAAGTGTTAAAAAAGAAATTCCAAGAGGTTCAATAAATGGATGTTGAAGCCAATTTATTTACTCAGTATGCATAGGAGAATTAGCTCAATAGTTATTTAAATATCAATATGCTATTCTCGAATAATCATACTCTTATGAACTACATCACTCATGCAGAAAAACCCGGCTAAACCTCGTTGACTGTTGCGATTAAGGGAAACGATATTAGATCGGATATTGACTGGAGGCGTAGAAAAAAGACCGCCGTTGTTGCTTTCATTCAACAGCAATTGGAACCAGTAATAGGTTTCCATGGAAATAGAGTGAATTTCAACACGGACTTTTTCACCGTCGCGGTAGGGTCGGGTAAATTGGTTTACACCTTGGAAACGTATAGGGTAAATAAACAGTCCCCCTTCAGCGGGCCCACCATTGTTTCCAACATCTTGAGAAATAGTTAATTCTGTAGTTTTATTCAAAAAGGTATCGTTTCTGAATGTTTTGATCCAGTAGTAATTTCCATAACCCGGTAAATCATCTGCAAACATTTCTAAATAACGTCCAGGTCCAGCAAACGGAGGACCATTGCCTTCTTGAGGAACGGTTCTTAAGCTATCGAATTTTGAAACAGTAGGGTTTAATCTGGAAACACTTACAAATGTATCACCGCCTTGAATGATGAGTAAGGCATAATTACGTCCTACTACGAAGGTATCACCGGTATTTTTATTGGGTTTCCATTGATAGATTCCATCTTGTGTATGAACAAAAGGAAATACTTTGAAGTTGGATGTATCTGCAATAAGTACGGTAGCATCCTTAACTGCTGGTTCGGTGCCCGGAGTTGCAAAATAGGGAATACTTTGAGTTAGCCGTATGGATTGAACCGTGTCCATGGTATTCACAAAGGCATCTACAACCAGTTTGACTTGTTTTTGCTCAACGTTTACTTCAATTACATCTTCACAGGAGGTAAAGAATCCCCCGAAAACAATAATAGCTGATGCAAAGAAAAGCGATTTAACGCGGTTCATTTTATGGTGGAATTGGGTAAAATTAAATGATTTCATTGGGATTAAATTTGTTCTAATAGAATGCGTAAGTCGATTGAATTGGATTAATTCCATTTAAAATTATATGAAACGGCAGGAACAATTGAACCAATAACACTGAATTGAATGGCTTTGTTGATTCCCGTATTTTGATAATCGGTATCGAAGTAAATGGAGAACGGATTCCTTCTGCTGTAAGCATTGTAGACAGAAAACACCCAATTACTTTCCCATTTACCTTTTTTGGCACGAGTATACGTAGCTGCTAAATCCAGACGATGGTAAGCGGGATTTCTAACATTATTTCGAGCATTGGTACCTGCATCAGGTGCCGTATAACCTTGAACGGTGTATTGGCCTGTATAGAATGTAGTAGGAGTACCAGAACTCAATACAAAGTTTGCTGCAAAGTCCCATTTATCATTGAATCGATACTGTGCCACTACATACAAGTTGTGAAGTCGATCAAAACGACTGGCATACCATTCTTTGTCATTGATTCCGGGGGATTTTCGTTCGCTTCGAGCTAGGGTATAGCTAATCCAACCATTTAATTTCCCCGTACTTTTTTTGATGTACATTTCAAGTCCATACGCTCTTCCAATGCCATTAATTAATTCACCTTCAAGGAATTGGTTTAATAATAAATTGGCACCATCTACATAATCTACTTGATTTAACATGTCCTTGTAGTAGGTTTCAACTGAACTTTCAAACTCTTGTTTACCGATACGGAAATTTCTGAAATAGCCAATGGTATATTGATCGGCGATTTCAGGTTTAATATTATTGGTTGAAGGAGTCCATACATCGAAAGGCACACTTGCTGCGGTGTTCGAAATCAAGTGTAAATTTTGGACCATTCTGTTATATCCCCCTTTAATGGATTCTTTTTTATTGAGTTGGTATTTAAAACCAATTCGTGGTTCTGGGTTGATATAACTTGCAATTACTTCATTGTTACCAGCTTGCCACATGGAATCAACAAAACGTCTTTGTCCTTCAGCGAAAGGTTGCCCGTAACTGTATACATTCCCTTTTCCTAAGTATAAAAATTGACTGATTCTGATACCAGCACGAATGGAAAGTCGACCGTTAGTATTATAATCTTCAGTAATATAAACTGCGTTTTCAAGGGCGTATTTATTGGGTAATGAAAACGATACTTTTCCTGTAGTAGGATTAGTTGCTGTTGCATCTCCTGGTCGAAGCGTGTAATAGGTACTACTTCCACCAAATCCCCATTCGTTTTTGGAATTTTGATAGTATTTAAAATCTGCTTTTAGACTGTTGTTGTATATGTAGGATGTCCAATTGAATGACAAATCACCACCACCGTTTGTAAATTCCAGATTGTATCGATATCTGCTGTAATAATAGGTTACATTAGAGAACCATTTTTTGTTATAAACGTGATTCCATCGAGCAGTAGCAGTGCTATTTCCCCACTTTACTCCAAATGCATTTGCTGCATAGAAAAGATCGTCGCCTATGTATGTAGAAAGAAAGAATTTATCTTTTTGGGTAGCATAGTTTACCTTAGCAGTTAAATCATAAAAGTAAAAGCGCGAGTCTTCCAAACCATTGGTTAAAAAAGGTTTCGCCAAGAAGTCGATATAGCTTCGTCTTCCGGAAATTAAGAAACTCGCTTTATTTTTCACCAATGGTCCTTCAAGAGTTAAACGGCTAAAAATGGTACCAACCCCTCCGTTAGCTTGATAACGTTGATTGTTTCCATCTTTAGTGGTTACATCTAATACCGAACTCAATCTTCCTCCATAATTAGCAGGAATTCCGCCTTTAACTAATTGTACATCTTTTACTGCATCGGGATTAAAAATACTGAAAAATCCAAATAAATGAGCACTATTGAAAACGGGTGCATCATCCATTAGAACCAAGTTTTGGTCTATCCCGCCGCCTCTAACATTGAAACCTGAAGCTCCTTCACCCACGGTTGTAACACCGGGTAGAAGTTGTATACTTTTAATTACGTCTGCTTCTCCTAAAAAGGCGGGGATTTTTTTAATTACTTTTCCGGAAATACTTTGTGTTGAAATATCGATTTTTTTAATATTATCGTTCTTTTTAGCACGAATATCTACGGCTTCGATGGTTTCAGAGGCTGGTTCAAGCATGAAATTCAGGGTTTGATCTTTTTCAAGATTTAAATCCATGGTTATTTCTTGATAACCGTCTGCATTTACTTCTATTATCTGCTTGCCAGCTGCCAGGGATAATGAATAGAAACCATAGCTGTTTGATTTGGCGAGTTCTTTGGAGTTTTGAGCTTGTACGGTGGCTCCCGCAAGTGTTTCTCCTGAAGATTTATCTTTTATAAATCCGCTGATGGTAATTTTTTGAGCAAAAATTTGATTGGTTAAAATCAATAAAGCGGTAATCAGAACTGCGTATTTTCTGTGCATTTGGAGCTTATGAAGGTGCAAAATTAATGGAGATTTATTACTGTGATGTAAAATGTAGGTGAACTGTTTAAATTCGTCGGCAAACGTCTTTTTCTAGACTTTTTATTGAGAGTTTAGTACCATAAAAAGTGAAAAGACATTGAAATGATGAATTTGTAGTAACTCAGAACGGTTTAGAGAGTTACATTCACAAAACAAACAAACCATTTCGATTCAAAAAGGTTTAAAAAAAACTCCTGATGAAAAGAATACTTCCGAGGGAACTCGTTCGTATCCATAACATCAGGAGTAGAAATATTACTCGAGTAATCGAGTAAAGTGAGAATTATTTTCTTTGGTCCATTGGAACGAATGCACGTGGAGGTTCGCCAGTATAAATTTGACGAGGACGAGCGATTGGTTCTTTATCACGACGCATCTCTTGCCATTGGCTGATCCAACCTGGTAAACGACCCAAAGCGAATAGAACTGTAAAGAAATCTGTAGGGAAACCTAATGCACGATAGATAATACCTGAATAGAAATCCACGTTGGGGAATAATTTACGATCGATGAAATAGGGGTCGTTCAAAGCCACTTCTTCGAGTTTCTTAGCGATTTCCAAAACAGGATCATTAACACCTAGTTTTTCCAAAACTTCGTCGGCTGCTTTCTTAATGATTTTAGCACGTGGGTCGAAGTTTTTATACACTCTGTGTCCAAATCCCATCAAACGGAAAGGATCATTTTTGTCTTTTGCTTTATTAATAAATTTGGTAACATCGCCACCATCTTCTTTAATCAATTCAAGCATTTCGAGAACTTCTTGGTTGGCACCACCGTGCAATGGTCCCCAAAGAGCGTTGATACCTGCTGAAATACTGCTATATAAATTTGATTGAGAGGAACCTACTACGCGTACTGTACTCGCAGAACAATTTTGCTCATGATCTGCATGAAGTATAAGTAATTTATTCATGGCACGAACAATTACCGGGTCTGGTGTGTAATCTGGATCCGAAACTTGACCAAAGGTCATATTCAAATAATTGGTTACATAATCCAAACGGTTATTGGGATAAACGATAGGGTGACCTAAGCGTTTTTTATAAATCATGGCACAGATGGTAGGCATTTTCGCTAACAGACGTAACACAGTTCTGTTAATGGCCTCTTCACCGCGATGTGGATTCAGCGATTTGGGATAAAACAAACTCAAGGCAGAAATCATGGAACTTAATTGACCCATGGGGTGACTTCCTGTAGGGAATGCTTTAAACATGCCTTCTAAACCTTCGTTTACAAGAGTATGTTCGGTGATTTTGCTTTCAAAATCTGCTAATTGTTGAGCCGTTGGTAATTCACCGTGCAACAAAAGGTAAGTTACTTCGATAAACGAGCAGTGTTCAGCTAGGTCTTCAATGGAATAACCTCGGTGACGAAGTACTCCCAATTCACCGTCTAAAAAAGTGATGGTGCTGGTGGTAGCTCCGGTATTTTTATATCCTGGGTCCAAGGTAATGTACCCACTTAGACCGCGGAGGTTAGAAATGTCAATGGCTTTTTCGCCCTCAGACCCTTGAATTACTGGTAGTTCGTACTCTTTACCCTCTAAAATGATTTTCGCTGTTTCTGACATGTTGAAGTGCTTAATTCTTCGCTCTATGCAAATATACTTTAAAACAATTCGTGTTTCAAAAGGTTTGAAAAACTTTCAACAAAGGATTCAACACAGTCACAAACATTTTACCGGACAAAGGAGTGTCGATAACCCGTAAAATGCCCAAATAGTGAAATTGGAATTAGTCTTTTGTGGATGTATAGTTTTCCACTTCTTGAAAACCTTTGGCCGTGAGTTGAAAGGTAGTTTGCAGAATTTCATCCACATTAATCGTGAGTCGTTGAGCATTTTTTGAATCAACGGCTTTGATGAACCGGTAATGAAAAAGTTGACGAATTATATCAATGAGAACGGGCTGGGGAATGGAAATTTCTTCGACCAAATACTGAACTTTTTCGGCGTGTATCAGTCGATTCATTATTTGAATTTCATCGTCGCCAATTTCTAGCATGGGAATTACATCAATAAAAGTGGAATTCTGGAGGACAGTTTTTTATTCGCCTGATTGAAATGCTGTTTCTGGACGCATTTGTGGGAAGAATAATACTTCTTGAATAGAAACTTGATTGGTTAACATCATGGTTAATCGATCAATTCCTATACCTAAGCCGCTGGTAGGAGGCATTCCATATTCTAATGCACGAATAAAGTCGTAATCCATGGCCATCGCTTCATCATCGCCCTTTTCTGCTAATTTCAACTGATCTTCAAATCGTTCTTTTTGATCGATAGGATCATTCAATTCACTATATGCGTTGGCAATTTCTTTACCATTAACAAAAAGTTCGAATCGCTCAACCAAACCCGGTTTGCTTCGGTGTTTTTTGGTTAATGGACTCATTTCTATGGGATAATCCGTGATGAAAGTGGGTTGTATTAAGTGTTTTTCTGCAGTAGCGCTGAAAATCTCATCGATTAATTTACCGTAGCCCATTTTGGTTGTAACTTCACAACCAATGGATTTTGCAAAATCACCTAATTCTTGTTCTGATTTGCCATCGATATTGAAGTTTCCATATTTTAGGATGGCTTCTGCCATGGTTAGACGCTGATAAGGACGGGCAAAGCTAATCGTATTCTCACCCACAATTGCATCGGTAGAACCATTTACATCCAAAGCACATTTTTCTAGCATCTCCTCAACAAAATCCATCATCCAGAAATAATCTTTGTACGCCACATAGATTTCTAACCCAGTAAATTCAGGATTGTGCGTACGATCTATACCTTCATTTCTGAAGTTTTTAGCAAATTCGTAAACGCCATCAAATCCCCCAACTATAAGACGTTTTAAATACAATTCATTTGCAATACGCAAAAACAAGGGCATATCTAAGGCATTGTGGTGGGTTTCAAACGGACGGGCCGCAGCACCACCATGGATGGCCTGAAGTATGGGTGTTTCTACTTCCAGGTAACCTTTGTCGTTAAATGTGTTTCTCAAGCTTTGAATAACACGGGTACGCTTTAAGAAAATATCGCGATTTTGTGGATTAACAATTAAATCCACATAACGCATTCTATAACGAGCTTCAGGATCGGTAAATGCATCAAATATTACACCGTCTTTTTCTTTGGGAAGAGGCAATGGATTCAAGCATTTTGATAACAGTTTAATTGACTTAACGTGAACACTGATTTCGCCAGTTTGAGTGGTAAAAACGTATCCTTCAACCCCGATAATATCACCAATATCAAAAAGTTTCTTAAAAACAGTATTGTAAAGTTCTTTGTCTTCGGAAGGACAAATTTCATCTCGGTTTACATAGATTTGAATTTTACCTACGCTGTCTTGCAACACAGCAAAAGCAGCTTTACCCATTATTCTACGAGCCATTAAACGACCAGCAATTACCACTTGCTGAAACTTTTCAGGATGATTGGGAAAATCCTGTTTTATTTCATCTGAATTCGTGTTAACTGGATATAGTTCAGCTGGATAAGGTTCAATACCTAAAGCACGTAATTCATCGAGAGACTGTCTTCGAAGTAATTGTTGTTCGTTTAAATTGTTTTCCATGGAAATTCCTGCAAATTTAGCCCATTTGTTCAGGAATTTTTGAGATTATGGATGAATCAATCAATATTTGTTTGATTTTCTTGAGAATTTTCAGGTGATTTCGGTGAGTCTTCGGGCAAAATCTTGGATTTTTTTTCAAACACAATGTATGGAGAGGGTAGAGAAAATGATTTCTGAAATAGAATCATTAGTGCTACACCAACGGTAATACAAGCATCGGCAAAGTTCCAAATAGGAGCAAAGAATACGAAGTGTTCACCTCCCCAAAAAGGAAGCCATTCAGGAAGAGCGCCTTCCCACAAAGGTGCGTAAAACATATCTACAACATTTCCTTGAAACCAAGAAGCGATATAGCCATTAATGTCTGAAAAGACGACACCATAGAACACCGAATCAATTATATTTCCTATTGCTCCTGCAAGTACCATGGAAAGAGAAATAATAAGTAAAATGGGTTGATTGCGTTTAATGATTTCGCGGATGTAGAATGCTCCAAAGATGGATACAAAAATGCGGAAAAATGTAAGAATTAACTTGCCCACTTTACCACCGCCAAAGAGGGTCATACCATAAGCCATGCCTTCATTTTCAATGAAATAAATCTTGAACCAATTTCCAAAAAGGTCGTAAGATTCCCCATAAATAAAATGGGTTTTTACATAAATCTTAATTACTTGGTCGATGAGGACCAAAGCGCTTAAAGTCAGAAATGCAATGTATGCATTCCTTTTTTGTTCACGATTCAAGTTCAATTCTGACTTTTGATTATTGATTAATGGTAACGGGTTTATCTTTTTATTTTTGCTTCAACCGTTTGAGTTGTATGAGGTACTAATTTCAAACGTTCTTTGGGAATAAGTTTGCCGGTTGTTTTGCAGATTCCGTAGGTTTTGTTTTGAATTCGCACCAATGCTGCTTCCAAACTTTTGATAAATTTAAGTTGGTGGGCTGCAAGTTGATTCAAATTTTCTTTTTCAGCAGTATCGGCTCCGTCATCTAAGGTTAAGTAGTTGTTGTTTGTGGAGTCGGTACCATTTTCATTACCGTCTTTTAATTGGCCTTGTAAGGTTCTAAATTCGCTTTTAGCTGAGTCAAGTTTAGAAAGAATTAATTCTTTGAACTCTTCTAATTCTTCATCCGTGTAACGTGATTTTTCCTTTTCCATGGTTTCTTCTTCGCTGTATTAATTGGGTTTTCTTCATTAAAGTCCTAAATTAAGACGAATATCAAAGGAGTAATATTCGTTTACTTTTTGGATAATTTCAAAAATACGGCTTTTTCGTAAACATCCGTTTCGTGGGATGTTATGCTATCATCAAACCTAATCTCGTCGGCCAATACTTCGTTGCAAATATAATCGTTAAATTTTTTTATTGCATTCTTGTTGGAATCATCTGAGTTAAAATCAATTGAAATTCTATCAGTTACTTCAAAATCCAGTTCTTTTCTTAGGTTTTGAACTCGGTTAACAAATTCTCTGGCAATACCCTCCATTAATAAATCATCTGTGATGGTAAGATCCAAAGCAACCGTAGTATCTGAATCGCTTGCAACCGTCCATCCCGGCATATCTTTAGTTGTTAACTCCACATCTTCAAGTAGCAATTCAAATTCCGACCCATTGACTAAAACGGTGATGGATTTATTGGATTCAATGGCGCGAATTTGTTCTTGGCTGAATGCATTAACTACTTCAGATAGGGCTTTCATATTTTGCCCCAATTTTTTACCTAATGTTTTGAAATTGGGTTTGATATTTTTAACCAACAACTGATTGTCGGCCGATAAATATTCAATTTCTTTAATATTTACTTCACTTTTGATGATATCTTCAACATGCACTAATTCATTCTTCATATCCTCTGATAATACGGGAATAATGATTTTATGAAGAGGTTGACGCACTTTCAAACGCTCTTTTTTTCTGAGAGATAAAACCAATGAACAAACGCGTTGAGCTCGTTCCATTTGACGCTCTAACAGTCCATCAATTTGCACTTTTTGCATTTTCGGCCAATCGGCTAAGTGTACGGATTTGGGCAGTGCATTTTCTTGAATCTTGGGAGCGTTGATGGCGCGATACAGCCAATCGGAGAAAAAGGGTGCAACTGGCGACATTAACTTAGAAATTTCATTTAAGCAGGTGTACAACGTATCATAAGCTGCTTGTTTTTCCGCATTTAATTCACCCTTCCAGAATCTGCGACGCGATAATCTAACAAACCAATTGCTCAGTTGTTCCCCAACAAACTCTTCGATTGCTCTTGAGGCTCTGGTGGGGTCGAATTCATCCAAGGATTCTGTTACTTCTATAATCAATGAGTTGAGTTTACTCAAAATCCAACGGTCTAACTCCGTACGTTCCGCCAAAGGGATTTCAGAATTTTGATTGTAAACGTAATGGTCAATATTAGCGTAAATAGCGAAGAATGAGTACGTATTGTATAATGTACCTAAAAACTTCCGCTGACTTTCAGCCACGCCTTCTAAGTCGAATTTTAGGTTGTCCCAGGGTTGCGAATTGGTAGCCATGTACCAGCGAACTGCATCGGCACCGTATTTGTCAACAGTAGTAAACGGATCGATGGCATTTCCTAAGCGTTTGCTCATTTTATTGCCAAATTTGTCCAAAACCAAACCATTAGCTATTACATTTTTGAAAGCCACTTGGTCAAACAACATAACACCCAATGCATGCAATGTAAAGAACCATCCACGTGTTTGATCCACACCTTCTGCTATAAAATCAGCGGGAAAGTTTTTCTCAAAAACATCTTGATTTTCGAAAGGCCAATGCCATTGAGCATAGGGCATAGCTCCACTGTCGAACCATACATCAATCAAATCGGATTCACGTTTCATAGGTTTACCCGTTGAGCTTACAAGTGTTATTTCATCAACGTAAGGTCTATGTAAATCACTGGTTAGATGTGAAGCGTTTTGATTTAAGCCTAAGGCATCATTGGCTTTTATAATTTCTGAAGATAATTGCTCGATACTTCCGATACAGATTTCTTCTGAACCATCTTCAGTTCTCCAAATGGGTAACGGAGTTCCCCAATATCTTGAGCGACTTAAATTCCAATCAACCAAATTTTCCAGCCAATTGCCGAATCGACCTTCCCCGGTACTTTTGGGTTTCCAGTTGATCGTTTTATTCAATTCAACCAAGCGGTCTTTAACTGCGGTTGTTTTAATAAACCAACTTTCTAACGGATAGTACAATATAGGTTTGTCGGTTCTCCAGCAATGAGGATAAGTGTGTTCGTATTTTTCAACTTTGAACGCTTTGTTTTCTGTTTTTAATTTGATGGATATCCGTTCATCAACACTTAAGTATTTGTCGCGACCTTGTTTTGCAATTTCTACGGATTTTTCCTCCTCTGTTAAATAGGCTTCTTTCACATATTCACCGGCAAAATCAGTAACGGAATCAATAAATTTCCCCTTCTTATCCACTAAGGTTAGTGAACCAATGCCATTGGCTTTAGCCGTTCTAAAGTCGTCAGCTCCAAAACTAGGAGCAATATGTACAATACCTGTACCATCTTCTGTACTTACGAAGTCACCAATTATTACACGAAAAGCATCACCATCTTCGGGTTGAGCATAGGGTAGTAATTGATGGTATTTTAATCCTTCAAGTTCAGAACCTTTTTGAGATTTTATTATTTTCCAGGGGATGTTTTTATCGCCTAGTTTGTAACTATCGAAGTCGCCATTTTCGGCCTCAGCACTGAAGTATTTTGATTTCAATGCAGCAGCGATAATCACTTTTACGGGTGCACCTGTGTAAGGATTAAATGTTTGGATGGTTTCATAGTCAATTTTCGCACCAACGGCCAAAGCGGTATTGGATGGTAAAGTCCAAGGAGTCGTTGTCCAAGCCAAGAAAAATTCATCGGGCTGATCAACGCGCTGAAATTGAGCAACGATGGTTGTATCTTTAACATTTTGATAAGTTCCGGGTTGGTTTAATTCATGTGAACTTAATCCTGTACCTGCAGCTGGAGAATACGGCTGAATGGTATATCCTTTATACAAGAATCCTTTATCATACAACTTTTTTAAAAGAGCCCAAAGGGTTTCTACATAGGAATTTTCATAGGTGATGTAAGGATTTTCTAAATCCACCCAAAAGCCAATTCTTTGGGTTAATTCATCCCACTTATCTTTGAAAAGCAGCACGTCGGTGCGACATTCTTTGTTGTAGTCGGCAACGGATATTTTTTCACCAATATCATCTTTGCGAATTCCTAAACGTTTTTCTACCTGAAGTTCAATTGGCAAACCGTGAGTATCCCAACCGGCTTTACGTTCAACTCGAAAACCCTGTAAAGTTTTATATCGGCAAAAAATATCTTTCATGGCTCTTGCCATAACGTGATGGATACCGGGCATTCCATTGGCAGAAGGTGGGCCTTCAAAGAAGGTAAACGAGTGCGAAGCAGGTCGTTGATTTACACTTTCTTGAAAAATATTATGTTCTTCCCAAAATTGAAGGATTTCATTTTCTATTTCTGGCCAATTCAGTTGTGAACGTGTAGAATACATGGATTTCGAGTGATTTACCGATAAAACTGCAAAAATACGGTATTTATATCAAAAAAAATCCCCAGCAAATGCCGGGGATTTCCGTTTTTACTGAAAGATTTTCAGGAGTATTGAAGTCTGTAAATCAACGTATAACGTAATTAAAATACAATTAACGAACCACCAATTTCGCCGATCCAACGCCATTTTCAAATGTCATTGAAATCATGTAAATACCAGCGGGTAGTTCCAATTGGTACTCGTTATGGTTGCCGTTAACGGTTAACTTTTGAACCACTTGACCACTTAAGTTCAAGATAGAAACTTGAGTTAAGTTGTTGTTTTCCCAATTATTATGAAGCACCAATCTGCCTTCCGTTGGGTTAGGAGCTACCGTAACGTTAGTAGCCAAGTTTACATTGTCGATACCTACTTTATCGACCAATCCTAAAGTAACCGCAATACGAGGAGCGAAATAACGTTGTAAAGAATCGATAAATAAGTAAGCTCTACTTTTGCCCATTAAAGGATTGGTTGCTTTACCGCCAGCTAAAATTGCATCAACATTATAGTATTGTTTTGGCAACATTTTAATAGCAGCTGTATCCCACCATTCGTATGGACCAGAAGCATTCTGCATACCTGCAACGGGATACAATCCGTCGATTCCATCATTTAAAACATTGATAGCACGAGTGTAATCGTCCATAACTTTACCTTTGAAAGGGGCTGTATTACCGAAAGCATCACAACGCTTCATTACGTCGTATCCGCCTGACACTTCTACTACTTGGAGGGTTGTGCCTGGTACATTTACCATACCTGTAGTGTAAGGAGCAAAAGGATCGTATACCGAATGAGACCATAACATAGGAAGTTCGCCTTTTTCCAACCAAGAAGTATCTCCCAATGCACCGCCAATAGCGAAAACCATTTGGGCATTTGAAGTTCTACCTGGAGTGTTAACATAGTTAAAACCAGTTAAGCCACCAAAACCCATGCGATCACCCCAAAGTGCATCGTTTACGTAGGCAGAGCCGTCGTTTGGATTTCTGAATTTATTTATTTTAATCTCTTCTTGGCGATCTAAAGAAGCAAAAGCGGATGTGATATAGGAACCAGTTCCCTGTCCACCGGCACAAATTTTGGTTGTATCAACCCCAAAAGTATTGCCAAAACTAGCAACATTTTCTTTAAACCAACGAATACAACCGCTTAGATCTTGAACACCTTTATATGCAGCATTGATAATTGTACCTCTTCTAACAGTTTCGTCTAAAGAACGAGGATCCCAACCTTGGCGATAAGCCATAGAAGCTACCACATACCCTTTTTTAGCAAATTCCATACACATAGCAACAGTAGCACTATCGTCTTTCGCGCCAGTTGGAGTGTTATTGATGTAACGTGGCAAGAAACTACCTGTATGTAAATAAATAATTAATGGACGATTTGAAGAGCCATCATTGGGAGCATAAATGTCCATTTTTAGACTTTCTAAAGCAAATTGAGGTCCAGGAGTAATGGTGTCAATATCACCGTAAAGTACTGTGTAATTTTGAGCGTAGGTTACATTTTTAGTAATTGTAATTTTACTTGCATCCACCACATTATCTACGAAGCGAATGTTCTGAGCTTGAACTGAGGAAATCCCCAAAATCAAGGCTGAGGCAAAAAGTAGTTTTTTCATCATATTTAGTTATTTCAATTTGGTTCAAAAGTAAATATTTATTTCAATGTTCATTCATTATTTCATTTTAAAACAAAGAAATTCAGGAATTTAAAATGATTCAATTTAATTCAAATAAAACGCTGCAATACAACATTCTACCGATGTATGGACCTCCATAAACCTGCATAACTGGATTGTTGAGTATATTGGAACCACCGGTTTTGATTTGCATGTTATACTTAGGTATTTCTTTAGCTACCATGAGATCTACGAGACCATAGGATTGAATTTCACCTGTAAATTGTGGAGATCCTTCAAATAGAAATCCTTCAACCCATTTATAATTAATACTAAAGGCCAATTGGTCTAATTTCCATAGTTTAATTTTACTCCCACTAAGGCTCAAATTGAATTTATTTTTGGGCGTATTAAATGCGGGTATGATTGGATCCTCATTGTCGGTTTTGTTTAGTTGATTGAAGCTGTAGTTGAACCCTGCCGTGTAATTATCCCCAAAGAAATAATTCAGACCGATAGAAGTACCCATGGTGGTTACTGTGGTTTCAGCATTGGTAGCAACGCGGTATGCTTGACCACCAATGATTCGGTTAAACTGAGTGCTAATGAGAGGATCGTACCCAATTTTATAACCAATAAAATCCTCATACATGCTAAAGTAGGCACTCATATCCAAGTTGAGCTTGTTGCGTAATAGGAATGATTTATATCCAACTTCAATGCTTTTAACTTTTTCCGGTACAACCGGCTTAACGTCGAAATACTTTAACAAAGACAAACTGGGAGTTGCTTGCAAGAAATATTCGTTCAATGATTCGAGTGTAACTAAGTTTTTATATCCATTTAAATTTCCCAGAAGTATGGCCCGTCCAACATTATAAAAAAGGTATTGGTCTGCAAGTGTTGGATTTCGAACCCCTGAGCTTAACGACATTCGATAATACGTAATTTTATTGGGTGTGTATACCAATGAAGCTGCAGGTGAGTATACCATCGGGAAGTTTTGGTTTTTATCTGCACGGAATGTGGCATTTAACTTTAATTTATTCTTCAAGAACTTTCTTTCATAGCCCAAGTAGGCACCAAATTCATAATTTCGAATCGTCTTTCCATTCGTATCGGAAAAAATGGTACCCGCTGAATTCGGTGTATATAATCTTCCACTACCCCCAATCGTAAAGAAATTCAATTGTTTCCATGTAAATCGTTGTTCGGCTTGTATGTTGTATAAGGCACTTTTGTCGTAGAAACCACTTCCACCTTCGCCAAAACTTTTTTTCGATGTTATGGCATTTTTCAAAGAATCGAATCGACTGCTTCCTTCATTGAATCGAGCGTAAGTAGGATCTAAATGGGGTAAGTTCTTGAAATTATTAGCTTGATTTGCTTTGTCACGAGTTTCTTGATGCCATTGTAGAATTTTATCTTGGTTATTCGCCAATACAGCATTCACCATTTTTCGAAAGAGCGCTGTGTCGTCGGCAGGGAAAAAGGTGGGATAACCCGGTAGTGACTTCACTTTTCCGGCAATTTTACTTAGCCAATAATTTTGATAATCACCTCCCCAATAATCATCTTTTTTCGTAGCTTCTTGCATAAGTAGAGCAGTAAATACCGCATCGTAGGTATTTCCAGCATCTTCATACGTGTTATAGATTCGCACAAATCCTTTGTTGTGTTTGAATTCAAATCGATTCTGGAAAAACTTTATATCGTTTAAGCTGTATCGATTGTCGCCTTGATAAACAGTAGTACCCATTCCAAAATTTGATTGAAAAATGAATTCTTTTTGCTTATCATCAAAGGGTTTTAATGCAATGGTTGCAGAGCTTTTAAGATTGTAGGTATTGTAGTCAACTAAGTCCTTTTCCCAATAACCATTTCTAAAATATCTGCCTAAACCTGGGGTTTGGTACATTCCAGAAATGGAAGTTTGATCGTATTCCCCAGGCCGTAATACTTCATCGCCGTATCTATTCACCGCATCGTAGCCACCTGGATTATTTTTATTGGCCTTGGATTGAAATACCGGATCGCTATTTGTAGCTTCCCAATCGTAAGCCTTCATGTGATAGAAGTTAGCTTTAAAAGCAATTAAATCTCGTTTTTTCTTGTCTTTCCAAACTTTAGCATAACGCAAGGAGTTTTCCATTAATTGCCGTTCTCCTACTTTAAATTTATAGCTAAAACCGGGTGTTTTCCATGGATCTTTCGTGGTTAGTGCAATTACTCCATTGAAAGCACCTGGACCGTAATACGCAGAACTTGCACCCACCACAATTTCTTGTGAGGCGATATCCAATTCGGATGCTCCTAAGAAGTTGCCCAATGAGAAGTTCAATCCTGGACTTTGATTGTCAACACCATCAATAACTTGCAGTGTTCTTACCGGTGAAGTAGAGTTAAATCCTCGGGTATTTACGATTCGAAAACCCAGAGAAGCGGCTGTAATGTCTACACCTTTGAGATGACCTAAAGCTTCATAAAAATCGGATGCAGGTGTTTCTTTAATAGATTGTGCCGACATACTTTCCACCGTCAATGGGGATTCTTTGAGTTTTTCTTTAAGGCGGTTTTGTTTGATGTTGACTTCTTGAATTCGGTCGATTTCAGGTGTATCGGATGCGATTATTTCATTGTTATTTGACTGACTCCCCGCGGTTTGTCCAAATGAATCAGAAGACAGTAATCCCCAGAAGAAAAATACAAGTTGTATAAGTTTAGGTAGTGATTTAACCATATAAATTTTGGAAATAACGGCTATTTTTTGAATTAAGAAACAGCGCAATTTAATGGTTTTCTTTTAAAAGCAAGATTTTAAGGGATGTTTCTTGAATTTTTCGTAAAATTGCAGTTAATTAAATGGTTGATAAAAATGTACTTCTGAGGGCTTGGGAATTGATGCAAACGGCGCGATCAATGGCCAAAATTTACGACGAAAACCGGCCCATTACTAAATACGTTCATAGCACATCCAAAGGACACGAAGCAATACAAATAGCTACTGGATTATTACTTAAACCGGTTGATTTTGCTTATCCCTATTACCGCGATGAAAGCATGCTATTATCGATGGGAATGGAACCCTATGAACTGATGTTGCAATTATTGGCCAAAGCCGATGATCCGTTCAGTGGGGGAAGGACATATTACGCCCATCCTTCATTAAATAGAAGCAATATGCCTAAAATGCCTCATCAGAGTAGTGCAACTGGAATGCAAACCATTCCTGCTACGGGTGCGGCTCATGGAATCAAATATTTGGAATCACAAAACTTGATTACCAGCGCTGAAAAGCCAGTAGTATTGTGTTCTTTGGGGGATGGAAGTGTTACCGAAGGTGAAGTTGCTGAGGCACTGCAAATGGCGGTTTTGCATAAGTTACCTATTATTTATTTAGTTCAAGATAACGATTGGGGAATTTCTGCATCTGGCGACGAGATGCGCGCCATGGATGCATTTGAATATGGATTGGGTTTCAAAGGACTAAGAAGAATTCGAATTAACGGTTCCGACTTTGTTCAATGCTACGATGAAATGAAGCGCGCCATTGAATCCGTTAGAGAGAAACGCGAACCCGTTTTGGTTCATGTGAAGGTTCCTTTGTTGGGCCATCACACCAGTGGTGTTAGATCTGAATGGTACCGTGATGATTTAGAACAACACGAGCGATTGGATCCTTTACCTAGATTGAAGCAGTTATTATTGAGTTTGGCAGAAACAGAAAGCGCATTGGAACAAATCGCAATCGAATGTCATTCTCGCGTGGTTGCAGATTTTGAAAAAGCAAAAAATGCTGCAGATCCTCAACCTAATACACTTTTGGATCATGTTTTAGCGCCCACTCCCATTACGGAAGAAAAGGGAATTCGTTGTCCAGAAGGAAAAGATCCCGTTGTAATGGTGGATGCGGCATTATTTGCGGTCGATGAAATTTTGAAAAATCACCCGGAAGCATTGTTGTACGGCCAAGATGTTGGTCATCGCTTGGGTGGTGTATTTAGAGAAGCAGCTACATTGGCTCAAAAATACGGGAAAGACCGTGTTTTCAATACCCCTATACAAGAAGCTTATATTGTTGGAAGTACTGCAGGTATGAGCGCTGTGGGGGCGAAACCTATAGTAGAAATACAATTTGCGGATTATATCTGGCCGGGAATCAATCAGTTGGTAACTGAACTGTCTAAGAGCACCTATTTATCCATGGGTAAATATCCAGTTTCCAGTATTATTCGAGTACCAACAGGCGCTTATGGCGGCGGCGGACCATACCATTCGGGAACAGT
>JACCDQ011993491.1_pt1 | contig 37373 bp, 60 predicted proteins | sample 7446031 | NCBI WGS metagenome assembly JACCDQ01 (sample SAMN15323442, study PRJNA562643) | freshwater metagenome | isolation source: river surface water | place: USA:Blue River Watershed | collected 2017-08-17 | reverse complement strand
TTTTGCATCCTCTGCGCCGTAGCCGATTAGCACTTGATAGCCGATTGCCTCTAGCTGTGCAATGATGTCTTTTTGTGCATCCGATAGCACGCCTCCCTTGGTGCGTTTCATTTCTACAAAGACCCGATAACGTGGGATAAACAGATCAGGCACTCCAGCCAGTACCCCAGTTGCCTTGAGTAATGCCGCCGTGGTTTTTGACCTGTGCCCGCCATTGGGAATTGAAAAAATCAACTCCCCTTTGTAGGTGCGCTTAAACCATTGCACCAGCATCATCTGCTCGTGATCTTCAGAGGGTACGTCCAACGACTTCATAGAATTTTCCCGCTTTCTTGTATTCAATGGCTGAGGGTGGTGGCGCTTGGTTAAGTTGCTCTGCTATGTCATGCAGATCAGTGGCGGAGTAGTCAACCGTATTTCGTGCCAATGTTGCAAGCAATCTGCGCGCCTTTTCGCCTGCCCATCCGTCATGTGTAACGCATAGATATTCGGTAACTGGTGCATCCGATAAAGCAGTGCCGTAATACGTCACAGCCAGCATTTCTTTGCCACTGGCTCGGCTTATGTGCTTGCGCCATGTCCAGCTCGCAACGTCCATATCCGAGCCTTCCACGCCCATAATGTCATCCTGGCGCAGCTTCAATTCTGGCTTTACTGGCTCGGGAAATGGCGTACCGCATGCGGGGCATACTTTTGCTGCGGCGTGGACAATCTCAAAGCATTCGTCGCATACTTTGATTGGCGTTTCGCCTTGTGTTTCGCCCTTTTTCTTAGTCGCTTGCACTGCGGTAATCGGGCCATGCGTTTCCACGGCTCCGGCAAAGTCCAAGACTAGGCAATGGTCTGTATGCGATTTGGGGCGCAACCCCCTGCCTGCCATTTGCACATACAAACCGGGCGACATGGTAGGGCGCAGCAACGCTATTAAATCGACGTCAGGGTAATCAAACCCGGTTGTCAATACATTGGCATTGGTAAGAGCTTTAATGCGCCCTGCCTTGTAATCTGCAAGAATGCGCTCCCTCTCCTTTTTGGATGTTTCCCCCGTTACGCATTCAGCCACTATGCCCCGTTCTTTTAGAACGTCTGCAATGTGCTGCGCATGTGCAACCCCGGCGCAAAAGAATAGCCATGCTTTGCGGTCACCTGCAAGCGCGATAACCTCATCCACCACGGATTGATTGTTACCGCTTGTATCTACCGCTGCCTGTAATTCAGACTCAATAAAGTCTCCGCCACGCTTATGCACTCCAGAAGTGTCTAGATGGGTCTTTGTCAGCTTGCTGCGCAGCTTGGATAGGTAGCCCTTGAATATCAATTCTTCAATGCTCACCGGCTCAATGAGCGCATCAAATAGCGCAGGCTTGTCCGTGATTAGCCCGTGTCCCAGGCGGTAAGGCGTTGCGGTAAGTCCTATTACCCGCATTGACGGGTTAATGGCTGACAATGCGGATAGCAATGTCCGATAGCCGCCTTCGTCTTTGTGGTTTACAAGGTGGCACTCATCAATCAGCACCAGATCTATATGCCCGATCTGGGGTGCTTTGCCACGCAAAGATTGAATGCCAGCAAAGGTTATCGGCTCGCCCAATTGCTTGCGCCCTATGCTGGCGCTGTATATGCCCATTGGAGCACCGGGCCAGTGCTGGCGCATCTTTTCTGCATTTTGCTCAATTAGCTCCTTGATATGCGTAATCATCAAAATGCGAGTTTCTGGCCATGTTTGAAGGGCATCCTTGCACAGTGCAGCCACAATATGCGACTTACCCGCACCAGTTGGCAGCACCAAACAAGGATTACCTACATTGCCAGCCTCAAACCATGCATATAACTGATCTATAGCGCGTTGTTGGTATTCTCTTAACATATCACCCCACAATCCTTCCGTCGTATTGCTTGCGCAGATCGTGGAGCGTTGCCCATCCGCCGTTTTTGTTTGCGCAGGCTTCGGCATTAGCAAGTATCTCCTTGCTGCTAAACACACCCTCGTTCTCAGGGTCGCCGTTAGCCACCTGCACACCGTCAATCTCATACACTGCCGTTACATTGTCCGGGCTTGCTAGTCGCTTCCATGGCACCAAGTCTGGATGCAGCACATGCCCATCGCATCCGTCATATTGGGCGCTGGTTGGTATCTCTGTATTCCATTTCTCACAGTGCCACGTGCTATCAGGCTTCGCTGTGGACAATGCACAGGTTCGGCAGTTGACTTGCTCTGTGATGCTTTTGGTATGGCAAAAATCCTTGAAGTTGCAGTATTGGCATTGATACCAGCTAGGGTCAGCGCTGATGGGGGCAGGTATGCTGTCACTGGTGGCAATGCGATGCCCCCTAGAGATGTACATCTCCGCTACGTCCTTTTCATATCGCACGCGCTCGGTGTACATGCGATCATCATCTTTGCAGACTGCCACATACAATGCCCGGTCAATTCCAGTGCCATGCATGTATAGCTGCATTTGGACAAAGTGCATCGGCATTGCACTGGCAACCGAATCAGCTTTTACAAGCGCATCAAATGATTTTTTTGAATGCGTTTTGTATTCGACAACATGCCGTTTTTTGGGTGCGCCTGGCACTCCATTTTCTGCAATACCGTCCAAACTGCCGGACACATGGCAGCCGAGGTTTACATGCGTCTGCGCATTGCGAACATCAATCCCAATTGAGCGCAAATCACTGGTGATGTTTGCCTCTTCCTGATGCCCACGCCTAAACACTCGCAAAATCCTGCCGGGAAACTTCGGCAACACTGCCCAGCGAAACGATAGCCACAAATAGCGGTCACATACATGCCCCAATGTGCTGCATCCCATGTGCGCCCTTGGCTTTTCATTTTCGTTCCGTGACTCATGCGCCGAATCAACCAACGCTTGTATGTCAAAGTTGGTGCTTGGTATTGCGGTCATGTGGTCACCTTATGGAATACGCCTTGCGCATCAAGATGCCCCTTGCGGTCTTTAATCTGGTTGTATGCAGATTCCAAGCACGTTACAAGGTTCAAATCAGCAGTAGCGCAGCCAATAATCAACGTGACCAGAATATCGCCGTATGCGTCGATTTGAGCGGCCCTATCGCCCTTGTGGATGGCTTCCAATAGCTCGGTAACTTCCTCCAGCGTCTTAATGGCTTGCGCCATGTTGTTGGAGTTCTGGACAATGCCCCTGGCTTCGCCCCACATAATTACAAGATTTTCAATCTTTTGATATGACATTTTTATTCTTTGCTAAAAATTGAATGAGTTTGATATTTTTTTGATGCCTCGACATAAGAAGCGTGTGCATCTTTAGCATTTGTGTAATATCCAAGATGCATTACTTTGCCTTTTACAGTTATTGCGGATTGCCAACGTTTGTCTCTTTTATGCCAAGTAACTCCTTTGTATCCAGATGTATTTCTAGAATTTTTTGATCTATTTTGTGCATTTTGTTCATAAGTAGCGCTTCTTAAATTTTCAATTCTGTTGTCAGATTTGTTTCTGTTTTTATGATCTAAATTTCCAATTGGCAATTCGCCATAAACAAAAAGCCAAGCTACTCTATGTGCAAGAATTTTTTTTCCTTTAATAGATAGCATGATGTACCCATCAGATGATTTTGATCCAGCTACATCCCCAGCTTTAATTCCTCTTGTTCCATTTAAATTCCAAGTAAAAATTCCAGTTTTTTTGTCGTAACTTAATTTTTTAAAACATTCATTTTTAAAACTCATTTCAAAAAACCCCAATTTTTAAATAGCAAATTATACCATTTGAAAATGGGCAACAATTTCAAAGTCTGAATAACTCATGCTATGTGGCTCCATGTTTCACGGTTAATAATTTTTTCAATGTTGCGAACGTGTACGCCGAATTGCTTGGCTAATGCTTTATTGCTCAGGTTTTCTTCGATGTGCTTGCGCAGGTTTGCACGTTGCCTGCTTGCGCTGCGAATGGCTATCACATCCAAATCGCATAGCTTGGCTTGCCCCAACTCCTGCCCACGCAGGCAAAACTCGGAGCGCCTGCTCAGGTACTCGTCCCTGCTCATGTGCTTGGTAACTTTGCCCATTACATGGGCTGCGTACTTTGTTTTGGCCATCTCTTAAAAACCCCGCCCAGTTGTGAGCGGGGGATTGTTAATGGTTACTTCTTAGCCCATGGTGGGGCTTTGGATGCTGCTGGCGCAGGGCTTGGTGCTGATGGCGCTACTGGCATAGAACCGTCTATTGCCTTGTATCCTTTAACATCGTTGGATGCCTCAAATCCGTTTGCAGCCTCTTTGATGGCCAGCTTGATCTGCAAGCTGCCACCAATCAATTGATCCGAATCGGTAACCCGGCTCAAGCCCAATGCACGCATCAATTCGCCAAGTTGCTGGCGTCCGATTTCCTCGGCTTTGGGGCTAGCGTTTTTGATGTTCAGATTGCCAAACACTACGCGCCCGTTTTCCAACTTGTATTGGATTTTGATGTACTGCCCTGCGCCATCCTTGGTGGCTTTTAGTTCTGCGTCCCTGATGTTGACCGTGTACCAGCCTGGTGGCAGTGGCTCGTAGTTGCTAGTGCTTTGGGGCAGATCGTCGATGTTGAAGTTAAGTGATGCCATGGTGTTTTATTCCTTGATTGCAATTTTGAAAGATGCGCGCCCTGGTTTCGCAGTGATGGCTCCAGACAATGGGCGCGTGATCTTGTCGTCAGCCAATTTCCATGCAGTCGCGTTAATTTCCGGCTTCCAGCGAAACAGACTGCCCAAATGATCGGTAAGCCCAGCCTCGGCAGCCAGTTCCTGCAACTTTTCCGAATCGACCTTGCGGTCAATCCTGCCGGTTACGCTTACCTTGTATCCGTCATCATCAAAACTGACGGTTTTGTCCAAATCTTCGGGAATGTTTTGGAGCTTTTTAATCACATCCTCAATTGCGCGGCGCTTGGATGTGGCTGTCTCTTCCTCGCGCTTGGCTTCCAACCATTGCGCGGCAAGTGATGTAATGCTCATACGCCACCGCCGATCTTGTTGATGATCTCGCCCAGATCTGGTTGCTCCCATTGCTCCAATGTGCCAGCAGCGCGATTCTTAGCCGTCCACAAGCCATCGGAATCGGTTAACAGCATGCGGTGTGTGTTGTTCTCAGCATCCCGCTCTACGCGCAGCGCCAGCACCAGATCGAAAAAGTAAGGCAGTTGCATGGTGAGGCTTTTACCCGGCATTGATGGGCTATACAGCATGCGCCCTGCTTCGTCCTGCGCCTTTTCGCACTTGGCCGTAAAGTAAACGTGACGATTGGGCAAGTCCCTGAATGCCCGAATCATGTTGGTCATAACGGTGTTCAATTCACCGTATGCTGCCCGTCCATCCTTGTTGCGGCGCAGCTCCTCGCCCAGCACCACTTCGGCAATTTCGCTAATGCTGTCCAATGCCACGGATTTAAATTGAGTAGCCTCTTTGCTTTCCGTCAACCATTGGTAAGCTTCCATCAGGTCGGCCATGGTTTTGATTTCAATGAATGGCACATCAGCGCCAGCAATTGAAAGTAGACCGCCTTCAGCCGATAGAACCACGGGGCTGGGGAGTGTTGGTATCAGGCTTGTTTTGCCTGCGCCTGCTTGCCCGTAAACGAGCATTTTTACGCCGTGAGCGGTCAAGCCCGCTGTGCGCTTAAGTTGTATTGCCATTGTTAGCATCCTAAGTAGCGCAACTGTCTGGAAATCAGTTTGTTGCGTGCCTACATTATGACCTATAATTTGGTCATATGAAAGGTTTTTTTATGACAACACAAAAAATAGTTGAGCTCTTGAAAGATCGCAACTTGCAGGCGGTAGCCAAGGCTACGGGCATTGGCAGTGCTACTTTGTACCGTTTGGTGCATGGGAAAGGCAAGCCCAACACTAGCACGCTCAAGCTATTGGCTGCATACTTGGCATCCTGAAATTACATACGCGCCGGAATAGGCTAGCTACTGACAAGCGGCTTGAGTAACCGTTTTCCGGCGCTTTCTATCACTCGCCAATAACTTAACAAATGTCCACACTCAAAGACATATTCCCCAATGGATTCACCCTCCCCGCACCTCCCCCACTGCTAGACAAAGACAAGCAATTACGCATTGCCATGTCCGATGCGGGCATCACCCCGCCGGATGTGATTGTCTTTGACGGCAAGCTGCACCGCTTTGGAACCAAAAAGACAAGCTGGTACGTTGCCCACGATGGCAAGATACCGGCTGGCGCTTTCGGTGACTGGAAGCAGGGCAGTAGCCAGAATTGGGGCGCAGACATAGGGCGAGAATTGACCCACATGGAGCGCATGCAACACGAAGCGCACCGGCGCAAGATACGCGAGGACTCGGAAAAGGAAATAGCCGAGATACGAGAAAACGCAGCACTCAAGGCGGCGGACATCTGGGAGTCAACCGCACTTGCTAGTAATGACCATCCTTATATAGAGCGCAAAGGCATTACCAACCCCGGGTGGCATATAGCCCCGGACGGCAGGCTTATCAGCCCCTTGTACGTCAATGGTGAGCTAGTCAGCCTGCAATACATCAATGCCGATGGGGAAAAGCGCTTTATGACCGGCGGGCAGGCTGGGGGCGGGTGGTGGCACTTCGGCGGATCTATTCTTGAAGCCAAGCGCATTTATGTGGCTGAGGGCGTGGCGACAGCCGCCAGTATCTTTGAAGCCACCGGCAAGCCTGTTGCCGTAGCCTATAGCGCCAACAACATCGAGGCCACTTGTTCAGCTCTGCGTGAGCTATCTGCCACCGCAGAAATAGTAATCGTAGCCGACAATGATGCCCATGGCGTTGGGGCATCCAAGGCAAAGGCGGCAGCCGATCATGTGCCAGGGGTTAACGTCATGGTATGCGAGGGGCACAAAGACGCCAACGACATGGCTCAGGCTGGGGTGGACTTATCGGCATGGCTGGAGCCTGCCAACAACGAGGAATGGTTAATCCAGGCCGATGCATTTTGCGCACAGCCAGCCCCTATCAAGTGGCTTATCAATGGTTGGTTGCAGGATAGCAGCCTAATCATGATTCATGGCCCGTCTGGAGGCGGCAAGACGTTTGTAGTGCTGGACTGGTGCCTTCGGGTGGCATCCAGCACGCCAGAATGGATAGGGCATAAAGTCAAGCCCGGCGCAGTGGTCTATTTGGCAGGCGAGGGGCACCATGGCTTGCGTGGACGAGTGGCAGCATGGAAGCATCACCACAATGCCACCGGGTTAAATATGTGGCTATCCAAGGGCGGCTGTGATTTGAACACTCCTGCAGGTTACATCAAAGCCGCAGCCCATATCCGCAGCCTGCCAGTGAATCCATGCATCATTGCCATGGACACATTGCACAGGTTTTTGGATGGCGACGAAAACAGCGCACAAGACACCAAAACCATGCTGGATGCCTGCGCAGCATTAATCAAAGAGTTTAATTGCTCGGTGATATTGGTTCATCACACTGGCGTGAGCGATGAGGCGCAACACCGTGCCAGGGGCTCCAGTGCTTGGCGTGGTGCATTGGATATTGAAATAAGCGTTATCCCAGCCAAAGGCGATGCACCAATGGAAATAGTACAGCGCAAGTCCAAGGATGCAGAATTGGCACAAACCGTATTTGTTGAATTATCCAGTGTTGAAATACCTAATTGGTTTGATGAAGATAATAATCCAGTTACCAGTGCTGTGGTTATTGAATCCACCGCGCCAATTAGACCAGAGCAAAAAGATAATAAAACCCAAGAGGCAATTAAATTAATGGATAGGGCTTGGTTTGCATCCGGCGCAGAAGATAGGGGTGGCGCACCATATATAAGCCGCAGTGCATTGCGTGAATTATTAATATCCGATGGAATGAATGAGCGCACCGCAAAGAATAAAACAGAGCCATCCAGGGAGGACGGTTATATATTCAGGCTTATTAATTCTGAGATTATTAGACCTTATGAACATGGATGGATTTTTACCAATGAGGTGCAGATTTCATCCATGATGATGCGCAGGGGTGGCAATTGAAATGCCCCGGAAACCCCGGATATGCCCCTAGGGGTTTTTAGGGATTCGGGGCAAAACAGCATGAAAAAGCCCCGCCCCGCCCCTACCTACCCTTAGGGTAGGGGCAGCAGGGGCATTCATGATGCGCAAATTTTTGGGGGACTAAGTTGGTAGGCACTAACATGGATGGCACTTGCAATGTCTGGGCTTTGTGGCACAATGAATGAACCAGATCAGAATGGATTGGTTGGTTGTTAGTTAATTGGTTTTAATCGGAGATATTAATATGGCATTTACTGAAGCTCAATTGCAAGCTGAAATTGCATCCGATGGTTCTGGTGCAACTATTACTAAATTCCTAAATGCTGGAACTAGTACCGATGTATATGTGCAAAATCTAAATGGAACAACTAGCAATAAAACTGGTTTTGTCCAAGTTGCGCAAAGTAATACAGCCGCTCAAGCTGCTGCATTAATTCGCACTGCACTTACTACGCGGTAATTGTTAAATGACGATTTGATACGTCATAACATGAAAAATAAAATAGAGACTGGAAATTCTGCCAATCTGACCAATAGGGGCAGGGGAAGGCCACCGGGCGCGGTTAATAAGGTCACAAGGCAGTTTAGAGACACGGTTAATGCATTGCTAGAGGGTAACGCTGATAACGTCTCAAAATGGCTGGAAACCGTTGCATACGGTGATGGCGATCAATTGAAACCAGATCCCAAGGGCGCCCTTGATATTTTGAGCAAGTTGGCAGAATATGCGACTCCCAAGTTGGCACGCACTGAATTGGCTGGCGACAAAGATGCCCCTATTGTCATTTCATGGCAATCAGATCAATAACCATCCCCTACACGCCCCGCAATGCCTTTAAGCCATTGCACCGCAAGAAACAACGCTGGGCGGTGGTGGTGGCGCATCGCAGAGCTGGTAAGACTGTTTCCTGCATCAATGAGCTTATTAAGGCTGCGCTTACGTTTAACGGCAATGATGGGCGCTTTGCCTACGTTGCGCCGTTTTACTCCCAAGCCAAGGCGGTTGCATGGGATTACCTGAAGCGCTATAGCTCGCCAATACCGCACATTTCAATCAACGAGTCCGAGCTTAGGGTCACATACCCCAATGGATGCTCAATTCGGTTGTTTGGTGCGGATAACGCTGATGCTTTGCGGGGTTTGTATTTCGATGGCATTGTTGCCGACGAATATGGCGATTGGAAGCCCTCTGTATGGGGCTACGTCATTCGCCCGGCTCTGGCTGATAGGCAGGGCTGGGCAATCATCATTGGCACGCCCAAGGGCCGCAATCAGTTCTGGGAGATATACGAGCATGCCAAGGTCAATACCGATTGGCTGGCATTGAGCATCAAGGCAAGCGAGTCGGGGTTATTGCCTGAGAGTGAGCTTGAAGCGCTGCGCATAGAGCTAACCGAGGATGCATGGCGGCAAGAGATGGAGTGCGACTTTGATGCTGCGCTTCCCGGGGCTATCTTTGGCAAGGAAATATGGCTAGCCGAGCAACAAGGGCGCATCAAGGATGGACTATACGACCCGAACTTGAAAACCCATGCTGTGCTGGATTTGGGGTGGTCAGACGATACGGCGATCTGGTGGTTTCAAGTTGGCAAGGAATTGCGCCTAGTGGATTGCTATTCAACCCATGGTCAGCCGATAGCCCATTATCACGATGTATTGAAAGCCAAACCCTACAAGTACGGCGAATGGCTTTACCTGCCCCACGATGCCCGAGCCAAGAGCTTGCAGACAGGGCGCAGCATTGAGCAGCAATTTACCGCGCTTGGCTGGAAGCCTAGAATTGTGCCTGAGATGGGGCTAATCGACGGGGTGCAGGCTGCACGCCTTACACTGGCGGATTGTCATTTTGACAATAAATGCGTTGACGGGCTGGACGCATTGAAGCAATATCAGCGAGAATACGACGAGGATAAGCGGGCATTCAGGGATAGACCGCGCCACGACTGGACAAGCCATTACAGTGATGCGTTTAGGTATGCTTGTTTGGTGTGGCGTGAGGAAATGCAGCCAAAAGTGCCAGAAAAGGTTAAATTTGGCACAGATCAGACAATTTCAGAGATAATTAAGGCTAACGCACGCAAAAAGAGGGATTTATATGATTAACGGGCAACCAGTAACCCTTACATCAACCGGCACAATATCTCCACGCCAAGGGATGCTGACCGGGTTTTACGTTAACTCAACAAGCGCAGGCACCATTGCCCTATCCGATGCTGGGGGCGCTATTGGTGGAACCATTACCCCGGCAGTTGGGTGGCATTTTTACCCGATTGGATTCCAGGGCACGCTCTCTGCGGTAATCGGCGGCACAATAAACGTCACATTTATCGTTCAGAAATCATGATCGATGATTCTGGCACTCTGGAAAGCCCACAAGACGCAGGCCCTGGGCAACAAGGTGTCGTTAAACGTTGGCTTTTGGAGCTAAAGCTAGCCGATAAGCGTGAGTCGGAATGGCGCAAGAAAGCCGAAAAAACGCTTAAGCGCTACCGCCAGCAGGAGTTTAAGCGGCACAGCTTTAACATCCTTTGGTCAAACACTGAGACTATGCGCCCGGCTGTGTATAACAGCCTGCCCAAGCCTGACGTTCGCCGCCGGTTCAAAGACGAAGACCCAGTGGGTAAGGTAGTGTCCGAGGTATTGAGCCGCTCGCTTGAATACAGCATGGATACCACGGCATTTGATGACCAGATCAAGGGATGCATCACCGACATGCTATTGCCTGGGCGTGGCGTAGCCCGAGTGCGTTATGTGCCTTCAATTGAGAGTGCAGAGCCAGCAGATACGGAATTGCAAGAGGGCGAGTTTGAAGAGTTGAAGTGGGAGCAAGCGCCAATTGAGCATGTGGAGTGGAATAAATTTCGCATGTCTGCTGGCGCTGAGTGGTCTTGCATCACTTGGATTGCATTTCAGCACAATCTAACCCGTGACGAGCTAAAGGAGCAATTCGGGGAAGTTGGCGCAATTGTCCCGCTTGAGAAGGTTGACGATCAGGACGTTGAAAACGAAAAGGACGACAACGTACAAGACCTGTTCAAGACCGCTACGGTCTGGGAGATATGGGATAAGGAAGAGCGAGAGGTTCTATTCATTGCCCCTGGCTACAAGAAAGAGCCGCTAAAGACGCTGGCAGACCCATTGGGGTTGACGGATTTCTACCCTATACCGCGCCCGCTGTACGCCATTGAGGATTCGGGCGGTATGATTCCGATTCCGCTTTTTGAGTATTACAAAGAACAGGCAGACGAGCTAGACACGGTTACGCGCCGCATCAATATCCTGATTAAGGGATTGAAGATGCGAGGCGTTTACGATGCCACATTGTCCGAGTTATCAGAACTGATGCGCGGTGAGGATAACGACCTGATACCGGCTGCCAATGTTACGGCTTTGCTCGAGCGCGGCGGGCTGGATAAGGCTATCTGGTTTATGCCCATTGAGCAGGCGGCAAAGGTATTGCAGATCCTGCAATTACAGCGCGAAGCCACCAAGCAGGTAATTTACGAGATAACTGGCATATCGGACATTATCCGGGGGTCAACCAACCCTAATGAGACGCTAGGTGCGCAGCAGATCAAGAGCCAATGGGGAAGCGCACGCCTGAAGCGCATGCAGGCTGATTGCGCATTCTTTATCCGTGACTTGCTGCGCTTGCAGGCTGAGATTATTGGCGAGAGATTCCAGCCCGAGACATTGGCCACAATGACGGGCATCAAACTGCCATCGCAGGCTGAAAAAGACCAAGCCATGATGCAGTGGCAGCAACAGGCGCAAATGGCGCAGCAGCAAGGTCAACAGCCACCGCCGCAGCCTGATATGCCACCAAGCTGGGAAGAGGTCATTGCGGTAATGCGCGATGACAAGCTGCGCACGTTTAAGGTGGACATTGAAACCGACTCTACGGTTGCCGCATCGGTTGAGTCTGATATGGCTGGACTGCGCGATGTGCTGACTGCGCTCAATCAGGTTATGCAAGGCTTTGGGCCGGCGGTGCAAATGGGCGCTATGCCAGTCGAAGCGCTCAAGGAAATCATGCTTACCATCACCCGACGGGCTAAGATGGGCAATGCGGTTGAGGATGCATTTGACAAGATCAAGCAGCCTCCGCCTCCGCCACAAGAGCAGCAGCCCCAGGACAACAGCCTGCAGGTTAAGCAAATGGAATTGCAGCACAGCCAACAGGTTGAGCAGGGCAAGGCGCAAATGCAGCAAGCCGAAAGCCAGCAAAATGCACAGCTTGAGCAGGCCAAGATGATGCACGAAGCGCAAATGAAGCAGTTTGAGGTTCAAGCCAATCAGCAAATGGAGCAAGCCCGGATTGAGTCTGAGAATGATTTGAAATGGCGCATTGCACAATTGCAGGCTGAGACTAGCGTGGTGGTGGCCAACATCAATGCGGCTCAAAAGGCGCAGTCTGATGCAATGAGCGCCAATGCTAATGCGGAGTCTAAGGCGCAGGAAAAGGCTGAAGGCGATGCAAAGGGCGCAGACATGCAAAATACTCTTGCTGTTGCCATGCAGGGATTTCAGGCTGCTATTGAGCGACTTAGCCAACCCAGATCCGTCATACGTGACGTTAATGGAAGGATAGCCGGTGTCCAATAGTTTCGTAGAAGTACCTGAGACAGTTGGCGGGAAAAAGATCGATAACTCGCAGCTAACGGTTGAAGGCAGGACGGTCTATCGGCAGAGGGTTGAGGTTTACGGGCCGAATGATTCTTCAGTGATGCCCATTGGGGGCACTCAGGACAATGGATCAGTGGCTGCAATTCCAGTTACTGCCGAAGGGCATATGGAAGTGGCAATACACGGGCCGCTGCTCCCGTTTGGATCGGTGCATACCGAGAGCATGACCCCTCAGTTCCAGACCGATGCGGTGTATGGATTGAACGCGGGGCAAGTGTCATCAAACACTTCCGGCAGTGGCGCTGTGACTGCTGTTGATAGCCTATTCTCATGCTCCACGGGTACGACGATCTATTCCCAAGGTGTGCTACTAGGACGTAAACGCCTGCGGTATCGGGCTGGTCAGGGCGTTATCGCACGTTATACGGCGCTGTATTCGGCTCCTGTTGCGAATAGCTACCAACTGGCGGGAGTGGGGCACGCTGAGGATGGCGTTTATTTTGGGTACGGTAATACCAGCGATTTGACAGATACCCGCTTCGGTATTCTATACGTCAATCGCGGCGTTCGGGAGGTCAGAACGCTGACAGTGACAACGGGTGCTACATCGGCATCCAACTGCACTATCACGCTAAACAGTGTTGCTACCGTAGTACCACTGACAGCGGCAAGCAATATCCAGCGCACAGTTTGGGAAATATCCCAAGCCACCTATGTTGGATGGGACGCTTATCCCGCTGGTGCGACTGTGGTGTTTGTTCGCAAGAGTTCCGGCGTGGCGTCGGGCACTTACAGCTTTGCGGCGGGCACTACCGGCGCAGCAGCGACCATAGCGCAGACGAAGGCTGGTGTAGCGTCAACCGATACATTCATCGCTCAAGAGGATTGGAACGGGGATAAGTTGGATGGCACTGGCGCATCGGGGGTAACTCTTGACCCTACGAAGGGCAATATCTTTGAGATTCATGTTCAGTATCTCGGCTTCGGTACTTTGACGTTCAAAGTGGAAGTTGTGGCAGAGGGCGGTAACAATCACGATTGGGTGACTGTTCACACAATCAAGAACCCTAATAGCCGAACTGCAAGCATTTTTGGGAACCCGTCATTCCCATTCACAATGGCGGCTTACAGCGCGGGAAGCACTACCGACGTCACGGTGTCGTCAGCATCGTTTGCGGGGTTCATTGAAGGCCCCAAGATGCTGCACGGCAATCGCTTCACCTACGTCAATTCATTGACTACTGTCGGATCGACAAATCTGCAAGCGTTGTTTACCGTGATGAATACTCGATACTATGGCGGTAGAACAAATCAGTCGGTTATCAATATGCTGTCGGTGGCGGGGGCTTTGAAGCACACATCACCCTGCATTTACTATCTGATTCGCGGCGGGACTTTGGCTGGTAACCCCAATTTCCAGAGCCTCGCGAGCAATAGCTGCTCAGTGTGGGATACGGCAGCCACCACGGTAACGTACACCAGTGGCGATCAGTTGATGTGGACGGGGCACCTAGGCGACACTGGTGAGCTAGATCACCACTTCGCAGGTGGTACGGACATGGAAGAAATAACACTCCAACCCGGTGAGTGGATAACTCTCGCAGCCAGATCGGTTACCGGCACACCGTCTTACGTCACAGGGTCAATTAATACCCGCGAGGATCAGTAATGCTTTTAGACCTATTTGGATTGATTCAATCCAGAAAGGTAGGCGGGGATGATGCGCTGCACTCAGGCTGGAATAAGGATGCTTGGGAAAAAAGGCAGCTACGAGATAATGCTATTCAGGCGACAATTGAGGAAACGTATAAAAGGATTATGGGCATTGCGCCCGAGCCGGTTATAGTTGCCGAGATTAAGCAGGAAGCCAAGCAAGAGATAGGGCGCATCGATTACACGCAAGAGCGCATATTTATTGACTGGTTGTCCAAAGAGATAGCAAGCATTAAACTCCGAATGCAGGAGCAAGAGGAAGATGAGGAAGATGCCATATTGTTACTTTTGGGGTATTAGATAATGGACTTCTCAGATATTCAAAATAAACTAGGTTTTACAGAGGACGATAAGGCTAGGTGGCTGGAGTCCAATGGCAAGTATTATTCAGACCCTGAGCAGGGCTGGATAGATAAGTTAATGATGCACGCATTTCCCAAGCGTAGCGCATCGGTTTATGTCATGCCTGCTTATCAATCCCCAATTACTGGCAAATGGATAGACACACCAAGCCAGCGCCGCGATGATTTGAAGCGCAATAACTCACGCCCATGGGAGGGCATGGAGGTTGAGCGCAAAGTGGCGCAAGATCGGGTTAAAGCCGAAGCAAAGGCAGAAGATCAGGCGCTGGAAAGTGCTGCTGTGGCTGCTTGGCACAGTTTGGGCGATGATAAGAAGAAAATGCTAGAGAGCAGCATTTGATAATATATTGAATTAATTGCATAATCCCGTCAACTTAATAAAGGACTGAAATGGAAGACGATTTGAGCCTCTCAACAGAGGAAACAAGCAACGAGGCGGCAACGCCATCCATGGAGGACACGCTCCGGCAAACGCTGGACGAGATTAATTCACGCGAAGATTCAGTAGATCGCGACGAGGGCGGCAGATTTGCGCCAAAGGCTGAGAAAGCGGCGGCAGAGCCAAAGCCAGCAGCCGAGCCAGTAACGGATGAGCCAGTGGTTGAGGCAAAGGAAGATCCAAAGCCGGAATCCCCTGTAACCATTCCAACCGAATTGCAGCGCCTTGGCATTCGCAAGGAAGCTGCGGCGGCAATTGCCAAAGACCCGGTTGTTATGCAGGAGTTCCTGCGGCGCAGCGAGGAAATGCACAAAGGGCTGGAAACATACCGCGAAAAGGCGTTGATTGGGGATAACTTTCAACGCGCACTAGCCCCATACATGCAGAACATTCAAGCCGCTGGGGTTGAGCCGGTGGCGGCGATGCAGGCGCTATTTAATGCCGATGCAATGCTGCGCGGCGGCAATCAGCAGCAAAAGGTGCAAATGCTGCACCAATTGGCGCGTGATTATGGAATTGACATTCAGCAGGCGGCACAAACCCCGCAACAGCAACAAACATTTGATCCGCAGGTATTTGGGTTGCAGCAAAAGCTGACCCAAATGGAGCAGTGGATTCAACAGCAGAACCAAGCACGAGAGCAGCAGGAAACGCAATCGCTTAACAGCGAAATCACTAGATTTGCGTCCCAGCCTGACAAAGTGTTTTTTGAGGAAGTGCGTAATGACATGGCTGGCCTCTTACAGGCTGGAATGGCCGCCGACCTCAATGATGCCTATGAAAAGGCTTGTTATGCAAACCCAACAGTTCGAGCAAAGGTTCTTGCCCAACAGCAAGCCAAAGCTGATGCTGAAAGGAAAGCGCAAGCTGTTCAAAAGGCGCAAGCTGCCAAACAGGCAAGCGCTGTCAATATTTCCCGCAAAGGAACATTGCCAAGTGCAAAAGCTGTAGGCAGTATGGACGACACCATTCGAGAAACGGCCCGCGAATTGGGCTTAATCTAAACCCTTTAGGAGTAAATCATGGCCTCTCCCGGTCAAAGCACCCTGTTTAATACGTTCACCGAACTGGTGAGCACCACATACCGCAACCATAAAAAAGAGGTAGCGGATAACGTAACCAACCATAATGCACTTTTCCGTCGCATGACTGAAAAAGGGCGCATTCGCTTGGAGGATGGCGGTCTGTCTATTGTGACTCCGCTGGACTATGCCAATAACTCGACCTATCAGCGGTACTCTGGCTTTGACGTTCTGAACGTCGGCGCTGTGGATGTCATCTCTGCGGCTGAGTATGCATGGCGGCAAGTGGCTGTTAACGTGGCCGCGTCTGGTTTGGAAATCCGCACTAACAGCGGCTCCAATCGCATCATCAACTTTGTGAAAGCAAAGCTGAAAAATGCACAGCGATCCATGGCTAACGGCTTGTCTGGCGATCTGTACTCTGACGGTACAGCATCCAACCAGATGAACGGCATCCAGGCACTCGTGGCGGATGCTGGCACTGGCACTGTGGGCGGTATCAATTCCTCCACTTTCCCGTTCTGGCAAAATCAGGTATTTGACGCATCCGATAACTCGGTGACCGTTAGTGCCGCTACTATCGAAGCCGGTATGATGCTGCCCCTGTGGCTGCAATGTACCCGTGGCAACGATACGCCTGACTTGATCGTTATGGACAGCAACTACTTCAGCTTTTACGAAGCCAGCCAAACTAGCCTGAAACGCTATGCACCTAGCGACGATGGCAAGGGCGGTATGATTTCCATGAAGTACAAGACTGCTGATGTGTTCTTTGATTCCAGCGCATCCGGCATCCCTGCCAACCATATGTACTTCTTGAATACCGACTTCTTGGAGTTGGTGGTTCATCAAGATGCAAATATGGAAATCATGCCTGAGCTGCGCTCCGTGAACCAAGACGCCATTGTCATCCCAGTGCTGTTCCAAGGTAACTTGGTCTGCTCTAACCGCGCCCGCCAAGGCGTTGGCAAACCTTAATTAAGGAGTAAATAATATGTACGCAGCAATCTCCCCTACCCTGGGAACCCAGCCATTTAATGATTGGTTTACCCCAGATACAGTCCAACGTCAGCCCTTGGGCATGACTGTTACAGCAGTTGACCCTTTCTGGGGCGCTGGCAAGTTCATGTATGTGAAATCTGCCGCCGCTATCCTTAAGGGTTCGGTTTGTATGTGGGACGAATCCTATAACGCTGAACTGTTGCCTTCGGCAGTAACGCAGGGCTTTAGCTTTGGTATCGCCATGGCTCCGATTCCTTCCGGCTCGTACGGATGGATTCAGACCGAAGGCCGCGCAGTCTACAAGACAAACGCGACTGTGGCAGCCGATGGCGTTCTCGCAATCGCAGCCGCTGGCATCTTGGGCGCTACCGCTACAGGTAAGCAAGTCCTTGGTATCCGCAACCGCGTAGCAGCCACTGGCACCAAAACGCTGACTGCCGCAACCGTAACTGGTTCTGGCAAGCTGTATTGCGCCAACGGCTACGATGGCGTATTTTTGGGCATGGCCCTGTCTGGTACTGGCATCCCTGCCAGCACTGTGGCTGCCGGTCTGGATTCTGATGGCAAGACCATTTATATGGGTTCTGCTATCGGCACCACTACCGACAAGACCGCTACGGCAACGGGCACTATCACTTTGACTGGAACCTATACTGGTTACGGCTCTGGCGTGATTAACAACCCAAGCTGCATGCAGATCGTGACCTGATTGATCGGGGGCTTCGGCCCCCTTTCATTCCAGTGGGCATTATTCAGTGCCTACTGCAATGAATCCTAAACAGGAGTAACGATGGAACTACACAAGCCCCGGCCGCCTTTCGTTGAATTCAAGCGCATCGCAGTACGCGATAAAAGACGCTCTGAGGAACTAGGCAGGCATGTAACAAAAGACGTTGACTTTGCCTTTGTAATGCAACAAGGCGGCAAAGATCAAGTCGAGCGCGTGGCAACCGAATGGCTCGCCATGCTCAAAATGAAGATCGTTAACGGTGCGGCAGACGCATACCCGCAAGAATGGGTGGACGGGTTCCATGCCAAGTACAAAGCATGGCAAGACGGGCAGGACATGCCACTAAATGGAACATCGGTTAAGGAGTGGGCTATCCTCTCGCCAGCGCAGGCATCCAACTTTATATCCTTGGGCATTCTGACCATTGAGGATGTGGCGGCAATGACCGAGGAAGCAATGAAATCCTACGGCATGGGCGCTCGTGAGCTAAAGCAAAAGGCTAATGAATGGCTAAAGGGCAAGGATAGCGCATCCGTTGAAAACGAAATGTTGAAAAAGCAACTGGCAGAATTAACCGCCAGGCTTTCCACGCTCGAGAATTTATCGGATAATAGCGACGGGCCTCAACAGGTTAAACGTGGGCGAAAACCCAAAGTAATAGATCCGGAAATGGCTCAACCTGTGGAGTAATCGATGGCAACCTGCCTTTCTATCGTTCAGGCAATTTGTGGGAGACTGGGGCAAACTGTCCCTACTTCGGCAATAGGCAATACAGACCCGCTGATTAGTCAGATTGTCGCGCTGTGCAACGAAGAAGGGCAGGAACAGGCAGCCCGCTATCAGTGGACTGTGCTTCAAACAGAAGCCACATACACCACGCTGGCCACTGAGGATCAGGGCACAATAGAATCCATTGCCCCGGGCTTGGGTTACATCATCAACGATACGATATGGAATCGTTCACTGCGCCGCCCGGTGTTTGGCCCCAAGACTCCTCAAACATGGCAGCAAAATAAGGCATTTGCCATTAACGGTCCATGGTCTAACTTCCGCATCAAGGGCGGCAGTTTGTTGATGTATCCGGTGCCTACTGCCGGGCAAACCTGTTATTTTGAATACACCACACGCAACTGGTGTACCGACTCAACCGGTGCAACGGGTTACGAGGAATGGAATAACGATGCCGATATTCCACGCCTTGAGTGGCTTTTATTGGTGCTTGGGACTATTTGGCGCTGGAAGCGGGCAAAAGGCTTTGATTACGCCGAAGACTTTAACACTTATGAGCGCCGTATTGCCGATGCAATGTCCAAGGATGGGTCTAAGGATTGGCTTAGTTTGTCCAATACCAAGTACGACATATTCCCAGGCATCGTAGTCCCCTCTGGTAGCTGGAATGTACCCTGATGAGAGCAGCAGCACGTTCTAAGGGCAAAAAAGTAGCGGTATCGCGCTCAGTATCGATACCCGCCCCAGTGGGTGGCTGGAACGCTAGGGAATCACTGGCCAACATGAACCCAATGGATGCGGTAACTCTCCAGAACTGGTTTCCGTTGACCAATGAGCTAATGCTGCGCAAGGGATATACCCAATACGCAACGGGCATTAGCGGGCAAGTAGAAAGCCTATTGTCGTACTTTGCTGGCAGCACCAGCGAGCTTTTTGCAGTTGCATCAGGCTCTTTTTACGATGTCTCTGCGGCTGGCGCAGTTGGGGCTGCCGTGGTGAGCGGCAAGTCCAACTCCCGCTGGAACTCTACCAACATCGCAACCGCTGGCGGCAACTTCCTATATGCTGCAAATGGCGTTGATAAGCCATTGCTTTACGATGGAGCAACGTGGACGGAGATTGATGGCGTATCAACCCCTGCCATTACAGGGGTGACCACTACGGCACTGAAAAGCCCGGTAGTGTTCAAAAACCGGCTATGGTTCATTCAGAGCAATAGCCTGAAAACGTGGTATCTGCCCGCGCTTTCAGTTGGTGGAGCGGCGGCATCGGTTGACGTTTCGGCAGTGGCTCAAAAAGGCGGCTACATTGTTGCCCATTCAAGCTGGACTATTGACGCCGGCACTGGTGTTGACGATTACTACGTCATAGTGACCTCACAGGGCGAGATAATCATCTACCAAGGCACTGACCCCAGCAGCTCGACAACGTGGGCGCTAAAGGGTGTTTGGGCGCTTGGCGAGCCTGTTGGCGATAGGTGCCTGTTTAAGCTCGCAGGGGATGTGCTTTATATATCCCAAGATGGGCTTATCCCATTGGCAGGCTCTTTGCAATCTTCCAGGGTTGACCCTAGGGTGGCGCTGACTGACAAGATCCAGTATGCGGTATCGTCGGCAGTGACTAACTATGGCGGCAACTTCGGATGGACTGTTTTGTACTTTGCCAGCGAGAATATGCTGATATTGAACATCCCCGTTGCAGAGGGTTCAAGCCAGCAGCAGTATGTAATGAATACCATATCGCGCAGTTGGTGCAACTTTACGGGAATGGCTGCTAACTGCTGGGAAGTGTTCGCAAATATGCCTTATTTTGGCGGCGACGGTTTTGTAGGCAAGGCTTGGGATGGCTATGTGGATGACACATCCAACATCGCAGCCGTGGCAATACCTGCATTTTCGGACTATGGCGCAACGGGGTATAACAAGCGCTGGACAATGACGCGCCCTATTTTCAGAGCCAACGGCACGCCTTCGGTGCTGAGTTCAATGAATGTGGACTTCAATATTGCAGCCAGCACCAACCCAATATCGTTCTCGCCATCGGCATTTGCGTCTTGGGATTCTGGAATTTGGGATTCGGCTTTATGGGGCGCTGATTTCAATATCATCCAAAACTGGCAAGGTGTATCCGGCGTCGGCAAGTACGGATCCAATCAAATGCAACTTGCATCACAGGGCATTGATGTTCGGTGGGTTTCCACGGATGTAGTTTTTGAAGTGGGCGCTATTTTGTGAGTTCTGAGATTGTCACCGGCGACGAAGTAACCGAATGGGTGACAAATCACTCAGAGGGAACCTTTGTTCCGGGGCTTAATCCGGGTATTGGGATTAAGCGCGATGGCGTGATTGTTGGTGGTGTTGCATACGATGGCTTTAACGGTGCAAACATTAATATTCATGTCGCATCGGATGGATCGAAATCATGGATTAATCGTGAGTTTCTTTGGTATGTTTTTTACTATCCTTTCAACAAATTAGGATGTAATCGTGTCACGGGTGTAGTTCCAAGCTACAATAAACCCGCGATTCAGTTTGACGAGGCAGTCGGATTTGAACTTGAGGCAACCCTCAAAGACGCACATCCTCTTGGAGATTTGCTAATTTACAAGATGACGCCAGATAAATGCATTTGGTTAAAGCGTAGGGGGAAATATGAGTTTAGGTAAACAATCAGCGCCACCCGCACCGGACTATACAGCCGCTGCCAATGCCACAGCGCAAGGCAATTTGCAGGCTGCCCAAGCCGCAGCCGCAGCTAATCGCGTCAACCAGACCACGCCATATGGCACCTTGACCTACAAGGAAAGCGGCAAGGATTCGCAAGGCAATCCTATGTGGACTGCGGAAACTGCGCTATCTCCAGAGCAACAGCAGATTCTGGACTACCAGAATAAAACCAGCATTGGGCTTGGCTCAATTCAGAATCAAGGTCTGGACTATGTAAAAAACATGCTGTCGCAGCCGTTTGACACATCCAAGCTACCAGCAGAGATGATTAACGCAGGGCAAACTGCGCAAGATGCGCTCATGTCTCGCCTAAACCCGACATTTGATAAGCGTCAAGCTGCGCTTGAAACGCAAATGGCTAACCAAGGCATTGCAAGGGGAACTGAGGCATGGAAAAACGCTCAGACAGACCTTGACCAAGCCCGCAACGATGCTTCGCTGCAGGCCGCATTGCAAGGCATGGGAATTGGGCAGCAAGCTCGCCAGCAGTCGCTGCAAGAGCAATCATTCCTGCGCAATGAGCCTATCAACACGCTAAACGCCGTGCGCTCTGGATCACAGGTGCAAGGGCCGTCTTTTGTCAATGTACCGCAGCAAGCGGCCACAACAGGCCCGGATTTGATGGGTGCAGCAAACGCTGGATATCAGGCGCAACTAGGTGCGGCAAATGCTCAAAATGCCAATTCCTCAAATTTGTTTGGTGGTTTGATGGGCTTGGGTGGTGCGGCACTTGGCTCACCATGGCTAGGCAGCAGGGTATTCCGAGGATAACGAGGTAAAAAATGCCTAATCCATACATCAATCAAGGCGTGGACATGCAAAGCCCCGAGGCAGAGCAAATCTTGCGTCAAAAACAAATGGCGCAGCAGCTCATGAGCCAGAGCCAGCAGCAGTTGCCAAGCCAAATGATCTCAGGGCATTTGGTTGCCCCAAGCTGGACGCAGCAACTGGCGCAAGGCCTGCAGGGTTTCCTAGGCCGCAAAGACGTGGAAATGGCTGATAAAGCCATGCAGGATTTGCGCACCGAGCAACAAGGTCAGCGACAGGAAGAAATGAAAGCCATGGTAAATGCTCTGCGCGGCACGCCAGAGAAAACCATATCTGCGCCCTCGCCATTTGACCAAGGTGAACCCGCTGGACAATTCACCATGCCCGCTAAGGCTGGCAGCGTGAATGATGCTTACGCACTCGCCATGCAATCCAAGTTCCCGGAAATGCAGCAATTCGGCATGCAGGGCGCGTTTACAAGCGCTCAAGAGCAGGCAAAGTTACTGCAACAGCAACAGCAACAGCAAAAGCTAATTGCAGCCCTGCAAGGCGCCAAAACGCCACAGGATGCACTATCCGCAGGCGTACCTGCTGCCATGGTCAAAGACTTCTACGAGTCTGGCAATTGGGGAAAAGAAAAGGGCGTGGTAATAAATGGGCAGTTGGCAAATCCTTTGACCGGGGATTTAATCGGGAAACCAGTACCGCAACAACCAAACATGGCAACGGATTTGTTAATACCTGACCCGGCTAATCCAGGAAAATTTATCCCGAATGCTGCATTGGTTTCCATAAAAGGGAACCTTGCGGAAAAAAGCAGACCGCAAGTAAATGTAAATACCAAAGTTGAAACCAAAGCAGCCGAAAACCTAGCCGGCAAGGTGGGTGATATTTTGGAAAAATCTTCTACTTCCGCGCAAGGTGCAGCACAAGTTTCTGATGCGGCAGATCGCGTAATCGGAGCGGTGCAAAGTGGTAAATTGATTGCTGGGCCATTTGCCAATGGCAGGTTATCACTCGCGCAAGCAGCGGAAACATTGGGCATACCTGGGAATGATCGAGCGGAAGTAATCGCAAATACGCGCCAAGCTATTCGCGGATTGTCCGAAATGACATTGCAAGGACGCAAGCAAATGTCTGGCCAAGGTGCAATTACCGAAAGCGAAAGCAAGCTTGCAGAGAAAGCAAACTCAGGGGATATTAGCGATCTTACAGCGGCAGAATTGGTGCAGCTTGCTCAAGCTTCTAAACGCGCATCAGAATGGATGATGGCTAACCATCAAGCCAAATTAGACGCCGCCGCTAAGTTGCCAGCAGGCAAAGAATTGTTGCCTTTTTATTCAAATGTAACAGCTCCATCAGCACCCAAAGCACCAGCAAAAAGCAAACCCGCAACCGTGAGTAATTGGTAATGCCTCGCAATATCACAATCACCTTTGAGGATGGCACTAGCCACACCTACCAAAATGCTCCTGACACGCTTACGCCTCAAGATGTGCAGGGCAGGGCTGAAAAGGATTTTGGCAAAGCAGTTGCATCAATAGATGGCGGCAAACAAGCCGAACCTAAAACCACGTTGATGCAAGACGTAAAGCAGCAAGTTGGCAACTTTGGGGCTGGGCTTGTAAGAGGTTCTGGATCTATAGGCTCGACGATTATTCTGCCTTACGACATGGCAAAAGATGCCATTAGCGGCAAAGGCTTATCGTTAGAGTCAAACCGCCAACGCCGCGCAGACATGGATGCGGCATTGCGCAATATGGGCGCAGATACCGATTCGCTTGTCTACCAAGGCGGAAAATTGGCAGCAGAGGTTGCAGGAACTGCTGGCGCTGGTGGAGCCGCTGCCAACGTGATAACCAAGGTTGCTCCAGGAGCCGCAGCAGCAGCTCCTGCATTGATTGAGGCGCTTCGCACTGGCGGCATGTCTGCCGGTGGCGCAAAGGGTGCTACAGGTGCTTTGATACGCGCCGCCGGTGGTGGAACTACTGGAGCAATATCTGCCGGTATGGTGAATCCAGAGGATGCTGGGACTGGTGCGATTATTGGGGCTGCTGCGCCTGGGGTTATTAAAGTTGCCGGGGATGCTGGTACTTTGCTTGGCAATAAATTGTCTGCAAAGTATGCCGACAAATTGGCTAAATTTAATCGTGGCGCTCCCATGCGCGAAACCCTGAAAGAGTCCATAGAAGCGGGTTACGTTATACCGCCTAATATGGTCAATCCATCTACTAAAAATGCCATTATTGAGTCGTTTTCGGGCAAGCAAGCAACGTCACAAATTGCATCAGTCAAGAATCAGGAAATCACCGAAAAACTGGTTAGAAAAGCTCTTAACTTGGCTGACGATGCGCCAATCACAGTAGATGAATTGAATAAAATTCGCAAGCTAGAAGGCAAAGCTTACGCCGATATTGCGAAATTGCCGGTAAGACCTGCACAAAAGGGAAATACTCTGACAAATACCCCAGAGATCCCAGAATTTAATCCTGCAAAAGCGGTTGAAGATTTGAAAGACGCTAGAGCCAATGCTCAGGCTTGGTATCGAACTTATAACGGCCCCAATCATCACCCCGATGATTTGGCAAAAGCAAAGCAGTTTGAATCGGTTGCAAAAAGCCTTGAGAAGCAAATCGATGACCACGCCAAGAGTTTTGGCAATGATGAATTGCTAGGTGCTTTGCGCGATGCCCGCAAACAAATAGCCAAGACATACACTGTAGAACGTGCGCTAAATGATGCCACTGGCACCGTAAACGCAAAAGTAATAGGCAAGTTATACGACAAAGGAAAACCACTTTCTGATGGTTTGGAGACGGTTGGGCGCTTTGCTAGTGGGTTCCCGTCTGTCGCCCAAGCACCGCAGCAAATGGGCAGTCCTGCGGCTCACAATTTACGGTCAATTGCATCAATGCTTGCTGGCGGTGGTGGCATGGCATCGCTTGGGCCTGCTGGCATTGCAGCCGCTGCCATACCGTTTGCCGTTGGCCCAGCATCCAGAGCGCTAATGTTCAGGAAGGGCGCTCAAGAGGCTTTGATAGATAAAGCCCCAACGATTGCCAATGCTAAAAAGTTAGCTGAGTTGCTACAAAACGAAGAATTGCAGCAATTGGTTTTGCGTAGTGCGCCTATCGCAGGAGCGCAACAATGAAGCAATACACAAATGCCATTGCAGCCATTGCGACCAACTTCCACAGCATGTAATCTAAAAATTCCATATGAAATCCAATGTACAAACATTCATATCACTGCTTTTTCTAAGCCGTGATGCTGCGCATAAGGCGCATCTAAACTCGTCGTCGTATTCAGAGCATATGGCTCTTGGTGCATTTTATGACGGAATCATAGTCCTGGCGGATTCGTTTGCCGAGGCATGGATGGGGCGCAATGATGATAAGTTGGGCGAGCTTCCAGACCTACCCCAATCCAAGGGCGATATACGCGCCGTGTTGCAACGGCATATGAAGCTAATTGAAGATATACGCGGATTTGTGCCTGATACAGACACTACGTTAAACAATATCGTCGATGAGATTGTGGCGCTGTATTTGTCCACTAATTACAAGCTAAAATTCTTGAAGTAAGGGGATAAAAATGTCACGCAACGGCTCAGGGGTTTATTCATTACCGGCTGGCAATCCAGTTACGACGGGCACGACTATTAGCTCCACATGGGCTAATAATACCCTGTCTGATATTGCGACGGCTCTTACATCATCCATTGCCAAAGATGGGCAAACCACGCCTACCGCCAATATTCCAATGGGCGGTTTTAGAATCACTGGATTGGCTGCCGGTACAGCAGCAACTGATGCCGCTAACGTCACCCAGGTGCAGAATAGTACGACCCAGTTGATTGGCTCGGTGTCCGGTGGTGACACCATTACCGGCGCAACTAGTCCCGCGATTACAGCATACGCAGCAGGTCAACGGTTTGCATGGATTGCAGCATCCAATAACACCACGGCAGTCACTTTAAATGTGTCAAGCCTAGGTGCAAAGAACCTCTATAAAAAGTCATCCGGTGGATTGGTGGCATTGGTTGCCAAAGACCTTATATCCGGGCAGGTGTACTCTGCCACCTATGACGGTACACAATTCGTGCTTGATGCCCAACGTGCCTACGCTCAAGGTGCGGATATTGCATCTGCTGGCACGCTCAATCTTGATACTGCTACCGGCGACTATGTAAACGTCACAGGCACTACCACAATCACAGCCATTACCTTGGGGCAAGGTGAGCAACGCACGGTCAAGTTTGCTGGTGCGCTCACGCTGACATATGGTGCCAGTCTGCTGCTTCCTACTGGCGCAAGTATCACCACGGCGGCTAATGATGTTGCAGTGTTTCGGGGTGAGGCCAGTGGAGTGGTGCGCTGTGTTGTATATACAAAAGCGGACGGTTCGGCACTGTCCGGTGGTTCGGGGTCTACTCAGATTCAACCTATTAGTGCCTCGGTAGCGGCTAACGCTTTGACTATATCGGCCTCTGCGTTGTCATTGGCATTCCGTAGTACGACACTCGGAAGCGGTACAGTCACAACCGTTACTGGCACACCGTCCAATTTGGTCATTTCCAGCGGCTCAACCTTGGGCACAACCAGCGCTGTAGCCTCTCGCATAGTGGTGTTGGCGATCAATAACGCAGGCACCATTGAACTGGCTGCTGTGAACATTACGGGAGGTGTCGATCTGTCGGAGACCGGCCTGATAAGCACCACGGCTGAAGGTGGCGCAGGAGCGGCAGATAGCGCAAGCGTAATTTACTCCACCACGGCCCGCAGCAATGTGGCTTACCGCGTGATCGGGTACATCGAATCCACGCAGGCCACGGCAGGCACTTGGGCAACGGCTCCAAGCACGATACAGGGGCAGGGTGGGCAGGCATTGGTTCGACCATCAAGCGGCAGCATGGTGCGGCTGAATACTGCCAACGGGTACGGAAGCACGAATACCAAGATTCGGCGGTTCACGAACACGGTCACGAACGTTGGATCAGACATTACCTATGCAGACAGCGCAACGCTCGGGGCATCGTTCACGATCAATACCCCGGGTGTATACGCCATAAGCGCCACTGACTGCACCAACTCCGCAAACTGGGCTACGGGTCTATCTTTGAATACGACCACGCCGACCACCAACATCCAATCGTGCGCGGTTGGTGAAATTCTGGCAGCAGGGTTCATCTCCACGGCAGACGTTGCGACGGCTGTTTCATGGACAGGGTATCTCCCGGCAGGGTCTATCATCCGTGCCCATAACGCGGGCGGCACTGTCGGGGGCAATCCGAACACTGTTCAATTTACTATCGCAAGGGTTGCATGATGTTTTATTTCAAAGACCAAAAAGACGGCTTTTATGCGGTTGAAGATTTGTCTATTCGGGTGCCGGATGGGTGTGTGCAAATCACGGAAGATGAAGCGCAGTCTTTCATGAATAAGCCTGAACCCGATGCACAGGTAGAAGCACGCGCCTATCTTGTTAACACTGACTGGTATATAGTGCGCTTTGCCGAGACCGGCGTGCCAATCCCCGACGAGATCAAAGCCAAACGGCAAGAAGCCAGGGCGTTGCTATGAGACTTGTTTTTGAATCCTTACCTATTCTTGCCGCCATGTTTGCCATTGTGTTTGCAGGACGTAGGGCACTGATAACCAAAGACACCCCCACCCGCATAACGTCTATTCTGGGGATTATCTGCGCTGCAATCATGATAGCGGCTCAGACTTCGTGGGCATGGACATTGAGCAAGGATGGTCTGCTAGGTACTGACTTTGCCAATATGCTTTGGACGGTGTTCAATCTATTGGTGATGTTGACGATCATCTATGCCGCGTTAAAGGCAGCGAAGTGAAAAACCTCCAGCGTTTATTGCTGACCGGAGATACAGCAGTTCTACGGTTCTGGTTTGGCTTTGCGGCTATCGGGTACGCTGCATTTGCCCTAGGTGGAATGAATGGTCATTATGAGTATTCTGTGACCATGCAGGTAATGAGCAAATGGGCATGGGCTACTGTGTTTTCGATAGTGGGGTGCGTCACCATTTACAGCGCAGTCACATCCAAGTACAACCGATGTACGCTAATCTTTGAAGGGTTTTTAGGTGTCGGTGTCTGGACTGCTATGAGCATATCCAGTGCCATATCGCAAGGTTCTATTGGTGCAGTTACCATAGCTGCGGTAGTATCGGTTTTTCTACTCGTAAGATACCCGACATGGTAGACCAAATTGATCCTGCTGCTGTCACAGGCGGTTCTGCGCTTGCCCTGGTGCTAGCAGGATATGCACGCAAGTTCTATCTTGACTGGATGAAAGGTAGGCCAGAAATTGCTGCGAGTGGGGCAATGGATGCACAATTTAAGAGCCTACGCGAACAGATTGAAATACTGCAAACCGACAACACAGACTTACGAAAACAGTTTAATCTCATGGATGCCAAGCTGCACCGTCAACAGACCAAACTTACTCGCACTGAAATGCTGGTGCGGCAGTTTGTGGGTATGGCTAAAGAGTGGGGCAAAGAAGTCCCAAAGTTCATGCAGGATGAGTTGGATGAGTTGCTGGTGAAGGATAGGGACGAATGACTGACTTCGCAAACACCTATCTTCTAATAGGCTTGCTTATAGGATTTGTAATGGTGTTGGCTGTAATGGCTTGCGGATCAAAAAAGGACAAAGATGATTAAGCTCATCGAGTACGCAGGTAAGTGGTCTGGCTCGCCAGACTGGACACAACCGCGCATCCTGAACGCCACGACCATGCTACGCCGGGTTAATTTGCTGTTGGACTACATGGAACGCGAGCACGGCATAGAACCACCCAGGAACCCCGTTACAGGCTCGCAAGTCAGTGGCAGCACCTACGGTGGCTTCAGACCCCAAAACTGTCCCCAAGGCGCCCCCAATAGCAGCCACAAGGAAGGGCAGGCAGTGGACATATACGACCCGCAGAACAAGCTGGATGACGCGCTCACCGACGAGATACTGACCCAGTTCGACCTGTACCGCGAGCATCCAGACGCTACTAAGTCATGGTGCCATCTTTCAAGCCGCGCACCCCGTAGCGGCAAACGGACTTTTTTGCCCTAAAGGACACAAATGAATGATCTGCTTAAAACGATTGCCCCTCTCCTTGGCACTGCTATCGCTGGCCCCCTTGGTGGTGCTGCTGCTAGTTTTATCGCCTCTAAACTCGGAATTGAGGAAAAAACCCTTGAAGCGGTATCGGGCGTTTTGACCAATGGAAAGATGACGCCGGAACAAATCAGCGCCATCAAGCTGGCAGAGATGGACTTCCAGAAGTTTCTGGAGTCCAACAAGATCAAGATGGAAGATATTGCCGCTGCTGACCGTAACAGTGCGCGGGAAATGCTCAAGACCACACGCAGTTACGTCCCCGCTGTTCTCACGTTCCTGATTACCGGCGGTTACTTTGTGGTGCTGATCGGCATGATGCTCAAAATGTTTGAGGTAGCCGACAGTCAGGTCATGCTCATCATGCTAGGTCAACTTGGTACTGCATGGGGTGTGACCATAGCCTTCTGGTTTGGCACTACCAGCGGCAGCAAAGACAAAACCGATATTCTGGCTAACTCCGTTCCCGTAAAGTAGCCCGCTGCTGCATCAGGCGCTTGAGGTATATTGCCAAATCAAGCGCTTCCTCGTAGGCGTGTTGCAGCCATTCTTCTTCGGTTAACGGGTTTCCTGCAACCGTAGTGCCGTACTTCTTCACGCCTAATTGTTGACGATAGCGTATGTCCACACATACGAGGGATTCAGTGTCTTCGATCATATGTTCCCCCATTGAGCAGCCATCGCATCGGCGATGCCTTGGTAAGTTCTGCTGCGTTCTTTCCACCTGGTAGGAGATGGGGCCATGCGGTGTACTTTTGCCTCACGTCCTTCAACAATGTTAGTCGGGCGAAGCAATGGCAGTCCTTTCAACCATAGGCACGTTGCTTTGGTTTCACCATGCCCAAACTGCCACGGGTGGATGATCTGGTCTGGCTTGCGGAAGTGGCTGCTGATAATGGACACGGGGTTCTCCAGTGCCCAGCTTGGTATTTTGCTTGCCATCAGTGCCCCCACAAAGTCCAGAGCCTCTTGCTGTACGCCGCTCTCTCTCTTTGCGGCAAAGTGACGCGCACCACTGACTGCCAGGTGAGTGCATGGAGGATGGAAGATACCCAAGTCCCAATCCTCGTCTGCTAGTTCCAGGCAGTCCCCGACGATGTGGTATGGAGAGTTATCTTCAGACTCTAGCAGATCACAAGACCAAGCATCATGTCCAAGTTTTCGGAATGCTTCACGCACCCTACCTGAGTATTCGCACTTAATAATTACTCTCATTTCCAATCGTCCGTTTCCTTGTTAGCCTCACGCAGCAGTTGACTCAAGTCTCTGTTGTCCAGGCGTAGCTGCTCATTGGCTTCGCGCAGCCGTACATTGTCATCCCACAGATCATGGGCCAGTCGCGCCAGGGTGTTGATCTCCCATGATGCGAAGTTGGGCTTTTGTTGATCGTTCATGCTGTCTCCTTGACTCTATGCTCAATGATTTTATGGGTTAGTCTGCGATGCACTTCCATGTGTGCCTTTTCCATCTCGGCTACTGTTGCCGTGTCCACCTGGGCATCGTGTATCTCTAGCGCTTTGTTGACTGCCGTTAGCTGTTCTCCAGTGTAGCCAAACCTGCCACCGTTGTAGTGGCGTTTGCCGCAGGCTGCGTGGGCCATCATTGCCTGTTTGATGTCCTCTAGGTACTCATCCCCTATCCCCATCTCCGCAAGCACCACAGCCACGTTTAAGGCCGTGCATACGTAGTCCCAATCAGTCTTCGAGGCTGTGCCGCGCACTAGCGCATTCATCGCGCCGTGGTTGATGATCTTTAGCTTGGTTGCTGCTGCTGGTGAGACAGGTTTGAACCCGCTGACCACATACTGCACAGGGTTCGCCAGTATCGGTTTGGGCTTGTACTTCTTCGCTGGTCGTTTGTTGCTTGGCATATTTTTTCGTCTGCTGTATTGCTGAGTTGATGACCATCGCATGCATGGGCTTACCAATTCGGCGGTAGTTCGACGCCATCTTTTGCAATATTTGGAGTGATGTGGTCATGGCTTTTTAGGCAGCGGTGCCCAGTGGGTGTAGAAGTCATCCTTGCCGTTCCAAATCCCGTAGTTCGCCACCCCGCCTTTGCCGAGAAACTGTACCTTTACCCCACGAGGGCAGGTATCCATTGGCTGCCAATAATAGTCGGTAGCCACAGCCACGGTCTTTGTGCTGTTGAGTGCAAAGTATGCTTCGCTCTCGTCGTCTTTGCGTCGGTCATAGGCATCGCTTGCGCGGTCCATCTCGCGGGATTCGGCTTCATCGTAGTAGTCGGTCATTCTTGTCCTCCATATCTGATGCGTCCAAGCAAAACAGTTCGATGATTTCTTCAAGGTCGCAGCAACGGTTCTGGTAGTGGCAAGCAAGTTCAATCGCTTTCTTAAAATCGGCATAGTCGACTTTGTGCGGGCCTACTGTATAGCGCGGCAGGTTCTCTCGCTCGCACCCTGACTTCCTGCAGAACCCTCCGCACGACGGACACTGTCTCATTCTTGCCCCCCGTTCTGCGCCCACTGCGCTGCCTTGCTTGCGAGAAAGAATGCCTCGGCACAGTTCATCTTTGATGACCGTATGTAAAGCACCCCGCCTTCGGTGTAGCCGCAGATAAGCACATCTTTTAGGTAGTCGCTCTCTGTGTCAGCCAGTGCTGAATCAAGCGCCATCTGCGCGGTCATGTTGGTGCTGGCTGGTAGTCGGATAAGGTTGGTCATTCTTGCATCCTTAGGGTGATTTGGTTGAGGTCAACACGCCCGACGATGGGGCGCTCGCGCATGGCACCTTTAAGGTAGCTTGTGGCACTGCATGGGTTTCCATCTTTGTCGAACCCGAGACAGTGAGCACCGGTGTTCGACACACTGACCACCATCCACCATTCAGTGCCGGGACTCTTGCGACCACCTTTGGCGGGGTAGATGTTGCCCGGTAGTACATCCTGTGCCTCGACTTTCTTGAGTAGTTCTGGTGATAGCTTCATTCCGGATTCTCCAATCGCGCTTCACCTCTGCATTTCGCAATCATGTCATGAATGGCAGCCCGCAGCGCAGGCCATTCTTCTGGAGATATTGCGATCTTTCCCAAGTCTGCGTGCCCGGCTTGACTGACTTCAACAAACTCACCGCCGGATTCGTCCACGATGGTGACCAACGTTGCCATTTCGGAGAAGATCGGCTCGCCCTCGGGTAGTACGCATTGGGCTATGGTTCTGGTGGTGTAGTTCATTCCGCCTTCTCCAATCGTTTACTCAACTTTTCAATCATTGCGAACCTTAGCGCAGATTCACCCTTAGTAAGCGCTTTCAACGCTTCCCGCATTAGCGCCTCGTCATCGTCAATCCTGTCAGCAGCGGCTTGGACATAGTTGGTGCCGTGCTGTGTATACAAGTCGCGTAGTCGTTCTTGTAGGGTCATTTGATCTGCTCCTTCATGGCGCGGTCGATTAAAACAAGGCTCATGGCTTAGTCTCCACAGAAGCACGCAATTGCTTCTTCATCTTTGTCGAACATATCGCATTGCTTTTGCGAGAACTGGAGCATCGCGGCGTAACTTGGGCGGTCAGATCGGAACACTGCTCCGCTTGGCTTGCTTGCCAGTGCCAGTGCCTCCATCTTTATCCACCATTCGGCACGCTCTGGCTTTTCAGTAATGAGTGAAAGTATTTGCGCCCCACCCTTCAAAAAGCACAAATCACAATTGCCGTGCATCGTTACGCCGTTATTATTTGGCAGGCCAAGGTCAAACGGCTGCGCTTTCCAAAATGCACCAACGTCCGCTTTTGTTATGCCAGCAGTTACAAGAGGAATGCGCGACTTGTCTGCAATCTTCGCAGCTCTGCGTTGTTCGTCGGCTCTCATGCCAACCCAGCTCATGTTTTCTGCTTCATGCATGGTTTCTGCCATTCCGAGAAACTTTAGATGCCGTGCAATAGCGCGTATCTTCATCTCAATTGTGCAAAACCGAGTTACCGGGTTTGGCAGGTAATTGCGCTTTCGGATAAGCGCCTCAAAAGGCTCGCCGTTCCTGCTGGCTGTCTCGTAAGAAACAATCCTGTACCCTTCATCTGCATACTCAATCCAGGTGATCGGAACATTCCAATGCGCTGAGCAATCACGTACAAACTCTAGGGTGGCTTCTTCTTCCTTACCCGTGTTGGCGAAGCAGACAATTGCATCCTCTGGCAATCCATCATTGCTCTGGAGTACACGCCACAACATATAAGCACTGGTGCGACCACCCGAGAAGCTAATGCAGGTTGGTTCATCTATCTTGAACGGGTCGCTCACACCGCACTCCGTTTCTTGTTAGCTGCGGCAATCACATACTCGAACATGGCGCGAGCCTGATCTGCCGACAGTAGGTTGGTTCCAGTGGGCCAGCCACCGTAAGGCGCTAGGTGTTCTTTTGCCTTTTCTCTGTCAAAGCTGATGTACGCGTCAGGCCCAAAGTCATCGGGTAACCGCCAACTCAGGAATGCGTCAACCATGGCACTCAACTCCAGCGGCTGCGCTGGCTGGGTTTCTGCTTGGGCGAGTGCCTGCATACGTTTTGCATCTGCCATGCCAGCGTCATATCCAGCAATGAAGTCAGGACGCTCTTTTAACGCCTGATTGACAGGCTGCGGCTGCGCTGGTTGGGTTTCTTTGTGCTCACAGTTGCCGGCGAACCCACAGTATTTGGCTTGGATGGATGATCCGCACATTGCGCCCGGTGTAATCATCCCAGCTACGAGGCATTTGGGCTTTGTTTGGGTCATTTCAATGCATCCTTGATTTGGTTGATGGCTATGCAGTGGGATTCAAACTGGTCCACGCTACCTTCACCATCTACATAGCAGGCCGATCGTTCTAACGCCTCCAGCGCAGCTTTCAGCGCTGACTCTTGGGCGAGGATGTGGAGGGCGGTTTCTTCAGCTTTAGCGTTCCAGCGTGCAGAGCCATGCTCTTTATCCGTTAGCCACTGTGCTAGCCGTTGCGATTCGGTTTGTGTGGTCATTTTGTTTTTCCTTGTTGAATTTCTGCTTGGGCGATGGCTGCGCGGGCCTTAAGTTGGGCAACCTTTCCAAAGTTAGTTCCATTTGCCGCCAATACCGTCAGGCATTCCTTCAACGCCTCCAGCAGCGCCTGATTGACAGGCTGCGGCTGTGCACCGGCGGCGAGGTAGAGTTGGTTCAACGCGTCAGCCATCATTCGACCGATTTCATCTTGAAGTTCTGCGCCATTGGGTAAGTATCCAAGAAGGCCCCACCCACGCACTCTGCTTGCTACTGCACCCTTAACTGACGGCCCATTACAAATAGGCCCGTTGTCTGCAACCATCAGTCTTTGAGAGTCAAAGATGTAACCGTGCTCGTACTTGAACGGTGGGGTATAGACTGCCATTGCTGCGACCCGCTTGCTTCCGAATGGTGGCACTGGCTCCTGCTGCATGGCGATTCGCTCATCATTCCGCGCTCGGGTTACTTCTGCTTGCATGGCAGCGTCGATAGCAGCACGCCAGTCGTTATAAAACGCGCCCTCTCCAGAGAGAGTTGTGTAGTCTTCGTCTTCGTTTTGCGACCATAATTGGTGACACGTAGCACCGGCATCGGATTGGGTTCTTGCAAGAAATGCGTCGTGTGACATTACAAACTCCAGCCGCTCTGCGTCCTTCTGGTACTCAGCAAGCTGGTCGCGGAGTTCACGCACGGTTTGCTGTTCTAGCAAAAGGTCAGATGCGATTCCGTAACTTTCGCGCTGAGCTTTTTCCACCAACTCCTGCCACTGCTTATCGCGGGCGGCGATGATGGCTTGGGAGAACTGTTTATACCCCCAAGTTTTCAAGAAGCCGCCTGCACCGTCCGGCAGTTCGTCGAATAGCGCATCAATCTGCACATCACTCATTGGTGCTGGTTTCATTTCGCCTCCCTCATTGCTGCGTCGATAGCAGCTTCAACATCGTCGTATGCGTTCATGCCCCCACACCGCACCCATAAGTTTGGTTTTCCGAAGTCAAGCAGCCACCGATACCTCTCTGCATCCCTGCACACTGCCTCCAGCGCATCGGATAGGGCGGCTCGGGCTGGTATTACTCCGTCTTGTCTTACGCACAGCGGGCTTTTTGCGTACACATCAGCCAGCGCCATCAATTCGTCTTTGGTCATTTCCTTGCCTCCAGCATTGCGTCGGCCATTTTCATGGCTGCGTATGCAATAGTATTTTCTTCATAGCGACCAACTCTCGGAATTGATGCTGCCAAAAGTGCTTGCATCGCCTTAGCTGCAAAGTAATCGCGCAAGGTCATTCCTTCACGCTGTCCAGAGTCCCCCGTTTCAAGATATGGAAATGCCGGTATTTCGTCTTTGGTCATGGTGCTCTCTGTGCCTTCGATTGCGCGTATAGCGGTCTGAACCCCGGTCTTGGGTACACACTAAATTCGTACTCAATATCGCCATCCTCGTCATGGCATATTTCGTAGAACGCAACTGGGGTGTCCTGTTGCTGTTGCAACTCTTGGATTTGAGTCAGCGCATGTCCGTACACAGTCATCAAAGCGTGACAATCTTTAATCTCACGCTCAAGCCGCTGGATAGGTGTCTCACCTTCCTTGAGATACTTCTCAAACGGGTCGAGCGCATCTAGCAACGATTCCAATTCAGTTACCAAAATTCGAAACGGGTGCTCAACGTCAGTTGGCACTCCTCTTTGAAACATCGCATCCAGCACCTGCACCAGAGTCTCGCGCGGTACGTTGATGGTGGTCATACCTTCCTCCCAAGTGCGTCGTCAATTTCCCGGTGCAACACCACTTTGAGGTTGTGACCAGTGTCGCCAAATGCCGGGGCAAGGCGGTAGAGTTCGTCGATGATTGCATCGGCTGTGGATTCGCGCAGGGCGAGCATTTGGTCTTCGTCGTACAGCTTCCCGCTTAGTGCGGAGCAGGCTACTGATGGCGGTAGTTCCGGCAGTTTCATCTCAATAACTCCCTGATAGCGTCAGCACACTTGTATGAACCAGTGGCAGCATCGTCACCTTGCTCATGCGTCACAGCAGTTTCGTCACACATCTTCGCACAAGCCTCAACCGTGGCTTCGCGCAGGGCGAGCACTTGCTCTTTGGAATAACTCCACACATCTTTATCCGTATCGGTGTCAAAGCAGTGGGTGTCTGGTTGGGGTAGTTCAGGCAGCTTCATAATCTCTCCCCCGCTGCGAACAGCCTCAGCAGCGTAGCAACCGAGCGTGGTTGCGGGATGCCCAGTGCCCGGTTCAAATCCTGGTAGGCTGGACAGGCGTTTTGCAGGACGTGCTGGGAGACGTTAGCCTCCAGCGCACGCTTGGTTTCTTCCAGCAGCTTGCGTTCTACGATGACGGTCTGGGTCATAGCAAGTGACCCCACACGAAACCCAAGACGAACATCATGAACAGGAAACCGACTACCCATCCGGCAGCAGTTGCAATGTCTGCCAGCAGGTCAAGATACGGGTTTTCTTCATCGTCAACAGGTGACGGGCGCATGTCTATGTATTTCATACAACTACCTCGTAGGTTTTAACTCTGGCATTTACGGTTGTTTTGGAAATAACCGCATCGTCCATCAACTGTTTGAGTGCGGCAACGAGGGCGTGTTTGGGGATGTTGGTGCCCTCTTTGATTTGAATAAACGTACACCCGGGGCATCCGTGTATAAATTTGAACACTGCGCGGATTCTTTCTGCCGATTGCTCCGCACTTTCCGGGTTATACGCAGATCGGTTATGGGCACCCAATGTGCCAGGGTGGTTTTCCTGCATGGCGTACATGCGGTGCTGGTACATCGACTTGGTACGCTCTTTGGAAAAGATGGAGGGCTGACCCTGCCAGTGAAATGCGTTCATTAAAAAATGCCTTTCAATATTTCCACTATCAAAGGACTGGAAAACACCAAGCCGACAACAATTCCTTCTATTGTTTCCTTCATTCTTCTCTCCTTCGTTTGTTGCGATGGAATGAATTATAGACACAATTTTAATCATTTGGCAAAATTTTTAGTAATTTTTGTTTTGCATCCTCTGCGCCGTAGCCGATTAGCACTTGATAGCCGATTGCCTCTAGCTGTGCAATGATGTCTTTTTGTGCATCCGATAGCACGCCTCCCTTGGTGCGTTTCATTTCTACAAAGACCCGA
>JACCDQ011912096.1_pt1 | contig 37430 bp, 28 predicted proteins | sample 7446031 | NCBI WGS metagenome assembly JACCDQ01 (sample SAMN15323442, study PRJNA562643) | freshwater metagenome | isolation source: river surface water | place: USA:Blue River Watershed | collected 2017-08-17 | reverse complement strand
TTTGTCTAAAGTAGATATGCCAGGAATGAGAGAGTCAAAAGCTACTTTCGTTTTTGGACAAATGAATGAGCCACCAGGAGCTCGTGCTCGTGTAGCACTTTCTGGATTATCTATCGCGGAGTATTTCCGTGATGGAGCTGGATCTGATCAAGGAAAAGATGTGTTGTTCTTCGTGGATAATATCTTCCGTTTTACTCAAGCGGGTTCAGAGGTATCAGCGCTTTTAGGGCGTATGCCATCTGCGGTAGGATACCAACCAACATTAGCAACTGAAATGGGTGCTATGCAAGAGCGTATTACTTCTACTAACAAAGGATCTATTACTTCTGTACAAGCTGTTTACGTTCCTGCGGATGACTTAACTGACCCTGCGCCAGCAACTACATTTGCTCACTTAGATGCAACTACTGTATTGTCTCGTAAAATTGCTGAGTTAGGTATTTATCCAGCGGTGGATCCATTGGATTCTACTTCAAGAATTTTGACACCACAAATTTTAGGAGATGAGCATTACAACTGTGCACAAAGAGTGAAAGAAATTTTACAAAAATACAAACAATTACAAGATATTATTGCAATTCTTGGTATGGAAGAGTTATCTGAAGAAGATAAATTAGCTGTAGCAAGAGCACGTCGTGTGCAACGTTTCTTATCACAACCTTTCCATGTTGCTGAGCAATTTACAGGAATTCCAGGGGTATTGGTTGATATTAAAGATACCATCAAAGGCTTTAATATGATTATCGACGGAGAATTAGATCACTTGCCAGAAGCTGCTTTCAACCTTAAGGGAACAATTGAACAAGCAATTGAGGCTGGAGAAAAAATGTTGGCAGAAGCATAATTTGGTTGTTGGTTGTTGGTTGTTGGTTGTTTGATTTTCAGCCATCAACTATCAACTATCAACTATTAACTAAAAAAAGATGATTTTAGAAATAGTATCACCAGAGGCAAAATTATTTTCAGGAGAGATTACTTCATTGTATCTCCCAGGAGTAGATGGAGATTTTCAGATATTGAATAATCACGCACCAATTGTCTCTTTGCTTAAAAAAGGAATTGTAAAAATTGCTGCACCAAGTTTTACACTTTCAAAAGAAGCAGAAGCAAAATTAACGAAAGTAAATGACCAATTGTATACTTTGTCAGTAGAGTCAGGGACAATCGAAATGAAAGACAATAAAGTGATTCTTTTAGCAGACTAATTGAATTAATTTGAATAAAAAAACGCCTAACATATTTTTGTTAGGCGTTTTTGTTTTTATGAATATCAAATCATTTTATCTTTTAGTACAATAGTTTCTATTATGCTTTCCAGCAATCACTAAAGCTCCAGCAACTAATACTAAGTTTTTGATTATATATTGTCCCACTAAGGTTGGACGATAAGGGAAAGTATCAAAACAAGAGTCAGTTAGGATAAAAAGAGGAAATAGGGTGGCTATCATGTGAAACAATAATAATATAATTGTTAATGGCACTAATCGTTTTATGAGTAAACCTAGTCCAATGATTACCTCACAGATTCCAAGAATAGGAATAAAAACTTCAGGTTTAAACCAAAAAACGGTTTGTTCTACTAAATCTCCTGCAGGGCTTATTCCAATAATTTTGAGACCTCCAAACCAAATATACACAATGGCCAAAGCGACACGCATAATGACAATGCTGTGTTTTTCTATTTTTTCGCTAAATGAAAAGTAAAAAGAGTTAAATATATTTGTCATGATATTCTTGATTTTTTTTGAACTTGATTTATTCTGCACCATCAATACGTGCTCTGGCAACAGCAAATCCTCCTACGGTTTCTCCTAATAGCAAACCTTTTTCACAATCACTTCTATAGTGAATGGCTCCGTATAAACGAGAATTAGAAGCGTCTATTGCCATGGCTTTAAATTCGTTTGCTTTAGCTGGAATGATGTGAGACAATACAGTTGCTGCAGCCCCGCTAAAAGTAGAATGGCCAGAAACATAGGCAGGAAAATTTGGAATTCCCGTTAGTGTTTTTATAGAGGTATTCATTTGTGTTGGTCTTGGATTGAAGTAATAGTATTTAGCATCCCAACAGCTAATTGCAGCGTCCATTAATGATAAGTTTAATAAAGCCATATTTCTAGCCCAACGCACTTCACTATAATTTTGAGATACAAAGGCATCAGCTGCAATGGCATTCCAATGACCTGGTGGTGTATAAGTTCCTACTCCATCAGCCCAAAACGTAACAATTTCCATTTCTTTTCTAGTAGCATTTTCACTGAATTTTTTTACTTCAGCTAATTCTGTAGCAAACTGTGCAGATCTTGTTGAAGGTGGTGGTACAGGACGACTTGCTAATACATCAGAAGAAGTCATTAAAAAAGAGCGTACACTACCAAATAATGGTAACATTGGAGGTCTTGCAGGTAAATCTAAAGATAACCAAGGAGTTTCTCCTGTAGCCCCTGTCTGAGTTTGCAATTGAGTCCAGATGGTTTGATTCCCAACAGCAGCTCCCATTCCATCTCCAGCAGCTCTTGTAATATATTTAGTAGCAATTTTTCTACCTAGAGTAATTCCAGCCTCTACATCACTTCTTACGTTTGCACCACTAATGATACGGTATAATTTTTCTTCTTCTGCTTTGCCATTAATATAGGCAATTTCAGTAGGGAATAATAGTTTTAGAAGCTCCACAGTTACACCTGCTAACACTCCATCTTCAGACGGATAAGAAGGCATACCATTTTTAGGGACTAGAACAGGCAAGGTGTTGTCTACCATATAGGGAGCTACTCTATTATATAGTCTTTTATAATGCCAAGTGGCAACTAATGCATCGTATTGCGCGGCACTCACATAAGCGTAAGCACGGGCAGCATAAGGTGGATTAGAAAAAGGGAATGGAGTACTTGCAAATGGATTAGCAGATGAAGGTGTTGGGTAAGTTCCATCGGCATTTTGATATGGTGGTAGATTGTGTTTTGCTACCAGAGTTCTCATAATTTCATTCCAGCGTAAGACACTTCCAACACTCCAATATTTAATGATTTCTTTTTGTTCTTCAGTAATGTTAGCTTGATAGCTTTTAATCTCATTGAGTTCTCGGGTAAAAGCAGCATTAGTTGTTGCTACAGGAGCGTCTAAGCTGAATTCATCTGGAGCGCTTAATAATATAGGGCGCCAAGTTCCTGCTAAATCATCGTTGTTAGTTGGGGTTAATATGGAATAATTTTCAGATCGATCATAGATATCATTGCTACAAGAAGAAAGTAGTATAATTGTAATAAGTGTAAATAATATATTTTTCATTTTATTTTTTGTTGAAGTTGATGATATAAAATAATCCTGCATAGATTGCATTAGTCTGGCCTACATTGCGCCCATTAAGCACATGGTTAAATCCACCTATTAATGAAAGCGATTCTTTTTTAGGAAAGGTGTATTTAGTATGGATTCCTGTTTTGAGAGCATTCATAGCGTTACTTGGAAAAGGCATGTTATTTTTTGTAATATCAAAACCGCCTTGTGTTACTTGATTATCTATAATTGCTTCTGCAATCAAACGATTGGAACGGTAACCCATTCTAAGGTTGAAATTGATTACATCTGGCATAGCAACTTCATTGGAATAATGCATTTCTGTAGTGAAATAGGCATTTCGATCAATAGTAATTTTAGCTCTTTTTAAATAAGCCCCAGATAGCGTAGTGAAAAAGTGACCTTTTTGATAATCTCCCATTAAACGAAACGTCCCTGTCTTACTTTGTAGACCAATGCTTAATGGCAAGAAGTCTGCAACATAATTTGTAGTTGGAATAGAAATTCCAGCAATGGTATATAATGAATAAGTGGCATCACCGATTGTTTTTTCAATAGGCATATACTTTACTGTTGCCGAAAAATCTTGTAATCCATTTTGTCCTTTCAAAGTTCCTGCAGAAGCTTTGCTAGTAATGTATGGTAAGCCCACAATGATGTTTAATTTGTCAGAAACTCCGTAGTTGGCGTTTACGCTGATATTGTTATTAGAGACTGTTCCTAAATTTTGGTTATCTCTTTTAAAGGTTCCTTCCCAGTAGTTGTTCCAAGCACTATATTGGTATACCGCACCTGAACAAAGTTGTTTTTTACCCATCATAATCCCGTCAATTTCGGTTTGAGCATTAGCAAATAAAGTACCTAATAAAAGGCAATAAAAGTATATTTTTTTCATTTTTAGATAGATTGAATCCTTGATAGGAGTACAGTTTTCCAATTAATCTATTTAGGATTTGTATTATAGAGCCTTATAGATTTAAATAGAAATTGTACCCCAAAAGGGAATAAATAGTAAGTAAGATGTAATTTGATTTTAGACGTTGAATTACTTGACAAAGTGATACGTCTTTGATAGCATACCAAAGAGATTGTTTATTTTTTTGCAATACTAAGCACTAAGTATTGTATTTCTTTTAAGTTTGAGCATCATTAGTATACGCTACTAGATAACGCTCTTAGTAAAAGAGAGTTAATAAAACAATTTCGGTAAAACAAACCATTAAATATAATCTGGAGGAGAATACGGCAGGGAAATATGCCCTGGTCGTGTAAATTGTGTGGTTGCAGAATTAGATAATGCTGCAGAAACCAACTCTTCCGTATGTACTGGAACGCAAACTTCAGGATTATCAATATAATCCTTTATAAACGATTTTAGTATTTTTTTTATAGGAGATTCTTTAGAATTTCCGCTATTAAATAATTGACTATCTACAATATCATTTAAATCTTTACTAACTTTATTTTCATTAGTATTTGGTAAATAATAGAGGTATAGCGTATTGTCTTTAATTTGTTTCTTAAAGATGTGATAACTTTTCTTATTGATAGTAACATCTTCGTTCACATCTTCAAATTCAGTGTCTTCCACAAATGAATATAAAGAAGCATTCAATTTCATAACGCGAAAATCTGTAGGAGTCGTTTTTTCCATACGGGCTACCCATGCCTGCTGTTCTTTGTAAGCAAACATCAAATAATAACCTATCATATTGTAGAATAAGGTTACGATTAAAAAAAGGGTGGCTATTCTTTTCATTGTTTCGAAAGTAGTAAACTATTTCGATGAGGAGAATTTTCAGAATTAAATTTTAAGATTTTTTTAACAAAAGTTCACTTTTTAAAGAATCGAAACCGATTTCGATTTTTTCAGAGATGTAAGGTTTAGGAATTCGAGAATCTAAAAGACAAAAAACTTCCTTATTTTTGTAGGGATGAAAAAAATGCCAAAATCTCTTTTAGATAAGTTAGCGACGCGATTGCAAAATAATGCGTTGAGACAGTTGCCTAAAACGGCTAATTTAATTGATTTTGCTTCCAATGATTATCTGGGTTTTTCAAATTCCAAAACTATTTTTGAAGCAACACATCAGTATTTGATAGATCATAATCAAATGCAAAACGGAGCCACAGGCTCTCGTTTACTTTCTGGAAATCATATGGTTTATCAAGCTGCAGAAGAGTATATAGCGCAATTTAACCAATCACCATCGGCTTTGATTTTTAATTCAGGTTATGATGCTAATGTGGGTTTTTTTAGTGCTGTACCTCAAAAGGGCGACTTGATTTTGTATGACGAATTGTGTCACGCATCGATTCGTGACGGAATTCAGTTGTCCAATGCCAAAGCCTATAAGTTCCAACATAACGATTTTGAAGATCTAGAGCGTTTACTGGTTAAGCATCCAGATACGACTATTTACATTGTTACAGAATCTGTTTTTTCTATGGATGGCGATACGCCTAATATGGAAGAACTAGTGCAACTTGCTGAAAAGTACAATAGCTATGTAGTGGTCGATGAGGCCCATGCTTTGGGTGTTTTTGGTGAAAGAGGAGAGGGATTGGTGCAAAGCTTACAATTGCAAGATTTGGTTTTTGCCCGAATTGTGACTTTTGGTAAAGGATTGGGTTGTCACGGTGCTGCTATTTTAGGTAGTGAGAACTTGAAAAGTTATTTGGTCAATTTTGCGCGAAGCTTCATTTATACCACTGGGCTTTCTCCGCATTCAGTAGCGACTATTTTGATAGCCTACCAGTATTTGGTTGAGGCACAAGATTCCCAACTTCAGTTAAAAAATACTATTATTCATTTTAATCAGGAGAAGAATCGATTGGGTTTAAAACCGTTGTTTGTTCGCAGTAAATCAGCCATTCAGTCGGCGATAATTCCTGGAAATGAAAGAGTAAAAGGGATTGCACAGCAATTGCAAGGTGCAGGATATGATGTAAAACCCATCTTGTCGCCCACTGTTCCCGAGGGGCAAGAACGCTTGCGATTTTGTTTGCATAGTTTCAATTCAGAAAAAGAAATAACCGATGTGTTACAATTGTTGAGTACTTTTGTTTTTTAGTCATATATAATACAGATACAACATGAAATTATTTATAACAGGAATTTCCACTGATGTAGGTAAAACAGTTGCTTCTGCGATTATTGTAGAAGCACTTCAAGCCGATTATTGGAAACCCATTCAAGCAGGAGATTTGAATTATTCGGATACGCATAAAGTTCAGGAATTGATTTCTAATTCAACGTCTCGATTTCATTTGAATAGTTATGCTTTGCAAACACCAGCGAGTCCGCATCTCTCAGCAGCTTTAGATGGAATCATAATTGATATGAATCAGATTCAAGAACCTCAAACGAACAATCATTTGGTCATCGAAGGAGCGGGAGGAATTTTGGTTCCGCTGAACGAAACGCAATCTGTAGTAGATATCATTCAGCCCGATTACAAAGTAATTGTGGTGTCGCGTCATTATTTGGGCAGTATCAATCATACCTTATTGACGGTGGAGGCTTTGCAAAATAGAAAAATACAAGTCGCTGGAATTATTTTTTCTGGAGAGGAAAATACAAGTTCTGAATCTATAATCTTGAAGCGAACAGGTGTAATGTGTATCGGTCGAATAGGTGAAGAACCCTATTTTGATACCAATGTAATTTTAGAATATGCCGATTTGTTCCTAGAAAATCTTTTGCAATTGCAATAGTAAAAATCAATAGCAATATCAAAATTTAATTTTAATGAGTTTAACGGAAAAAGACAGTCAATACCTTTGGCATCCCTATACACAGCATAAGACAGTGGCTACACCTATTGCTATTACAAAAGGTAAGGGCGCTCTATTATGGGATGAAGGAGGGAAAGAATATATTGATGCTATTGCATCGTGGTGGGTCAATCCGTATGGGCATTCCAATCCGTATATTGCAGAGGCGATTTACAAGCAATTGAGTACTTTGGAGCACGTGCTTTTTGGTGGATTTACTCATGAACCTGCTGTGGTTTTAGCCGAGAAATTAATGGCTATTTTACCAGATAATCAGCAAAAACTATTTTTTTCAGACAATGGTTCTACGGCGGTAGAAATTGCAATTAAAGTTGCATTACAGTATTTTTTTAATAAAGGCGAAAAGAAAACCACTATAATTGCTTTCGAAAATGCATTCCACGGAGACACTTTTGCGGCTATGGCAGCCAGCGGAATTTCTTTTTTTACGGAAGCTTTTCAGTCAATGATGATTGATGTATTGCGCATTCCTGTCCCCGTTGTTGGGCAAGAAGAAGCGAGTTTTAACGCTTTGGCAAAAGCCATAAAAGAGTACAATTGTGCGGCATTTATTTACGAACCTTTGGTGCAAGGTGCAGCGGGAATGGTAATGTATGAAGTAGCTGCTTTGGATACCTTAATTCGAATGTGTAAAGACAATAACGTTCTAACAATTGCAGACGAAGTAATGACCGGTTTTGGTAAAACAGGCAAAACTTTTGCTTCGGATTATTTAGGAGAACAACCGGATATGATGTGTTTGTCAAAAGCTTTAACGGGGGGTACTATACCGATGGCAATCACTACTTTTACAAAGGATATCTTCGACGCATTCTATGACGAAGACATTAATAAAGCCTTGTTCCACGGACATACGTTTACGGCAAACCCAACGGGTTGTGCAGCAGCCTTGGCAAGTTTAGAATTGTTGCAAACACCCGAAATGCAGGTCAATATTTCTCGAGTAAATGCACGTCATCTGGCTTTTCAAAAACGAATTCAGTCACATTCAAAAGTAGTGGCTACTCGAGTATTAGGAGTGATTTTTGCTTTGGAAATCAAGACCGAATCTACAGCGAGTTATTACGGAACATTGCGAAATAAGCTCTACAATTATTTCATCGAAAATGGTGTTGTTTTACGTCCAGTAGGTAATATTGTTTACATCTTGCCTCCGTATATCATTACTGATGAGCAACTAGAAAAAGTCTACCAAGTGGTCGAAAATGCCCTTGAAATAGTGTAAATTTGCATAAAAATTAATCCTTTGTCACAAATTATTTCCATAACAGCTATTGCCTCTGTTTCTCCTTTAGGGAATGAGCCAGATTCGATTTGGAATAACTATCAAAATCCAAAACCCTGTTTTCAATCGCGTTTTTTGGATCACAAAGATACATTGGTGGCGCCTTTGGATACTGATTCGAAGGAACAGGTTGACGCTTTGAGACAATCGGATAGTAAATACAAATTCTTAGACAATTCTGTTTTGTATGCCATGTTGGCTTCGCGCAAAGCTGTTGCAAAAGCAGGATGGAATGCAAACGATATTTTTGGAATTAATGTGGGTTCGTCTCGCGGGGCGACCGATTTATTTGAACAACATTTTCAGGAATACATCTCAACGGGTAAGGCACAAACATTGGCTTCGCCTACCACCACTTTAGGGAATATTTCGTCTTGGATTGCGCACGATTTACAAAGTTCTGGCCCTGAAATTTCGCATTCTATAACCTGTTCGACTGCATTACACGCGATTTTAAATGGAGTAGCTTGGTTGCGTTCCGGTATGGCAGATAAGTTCTTAGTTGGAGGTAGCGAAGCACCTCTGACTGATTTTACGATTGCTCAAATGCGTGCGTTAAAAATCTATTCAAGAAGTGAAGATGATTATCCCAATCATGCTTTGGATTTGGAGAAAACACAAAACACAATGATTTTGGGAGAGGGTGCAGGTGTTTGTTGTTTGGAAATTGGCAAAAAAGACAATGCTATAGCTTACATCGAAGGAATAGGCTATGCCACTGAAATTTTGGAACACAATATCTCCATTTCAGCGGAAGCAGATTGTTTCCAAAAATCTATGAAAATGGCTTTAGCCAATACTGATTTATTCGATGTTGATGCCATTGTGATGCACGCACCAGGAACAATCAAAGGCGACTTAACCGAATATAGAGCCATTGAAAAAGTCTTTGGTGCCCAATTACCATTATTGACTACTAACAAATGGAAAATAGGTCATACTTTTGGTGCTTCTGGCATCTTGAGTTTGGAGTTGGCTCTTTTAATGCTGCAACACAATCAATTTGTTAGAGTTCCTTTTGCGAAAGCGCAAACACCAACGAAACCCATTCGAAAAGTATTAGTGAATGCTGTTGGCTTTGGTGGGAATGCAGTGAGTATTCTGTTGTCTTTGTAGTCTGAGCTTGTCGAAGACTAATTTTTTCTAGCCTCTAACTCCTTCACTTTTTCGTATACCAAGTTACTTTCGTAGCCTTTTCGTAGTAAAAAATCGCAACATTTTTTTCGTTTTTTGAGTGTATTGGATTCTTTGATAGAATTCCAATTACGTTCGGCGAGTGCATTAAAATTAACTTCGTATTCCTCGGGAGTGATTTCTTTGAGGGCTAAATTGATGTTATAGGTGGAGATATTTCGAAATTTCAATTCGTTCACGATGCGTACGTTACCCCAAAACTTGATGCGGTGTTTGCCTCTGGCAAAACTACAAGCAAACCGACTTTCGTTGAGGTAGTTTTCTTGAATTAAATGAGCCAATATCTCGTCGATTTCATTCGAATCCATTTTCATGGTGCGCAACTTTTGCACCACTTCGTCGTGGCAACGCTCCTGATAGGCACAGAAATGTTCTATTTTATGAATCGCTTCTTTAACGGAATTGACTTCGCTCATTGAGGTAGTTTTTATAGTCGAAAAGTAAGTCTTTAATTTGAATTAAAAAATCTCCATTTTATAAAAAATCACTAAATGTGGGTATTTTAATGTATTTATTTTTAGGTTAAGTTTGTGATTACTAGTTGAATTAGTACATCAAAATCATAATTTTAAAGCGGCCCCCTTTATGTTATTTTGTATCCCAATTAAACCTAAAAAAAAGGTAGTCTTCTTGCTATTCTTCCTTATTTCTTTTTTTGGCTATAGCCAAGAAGTGAAAGTTGACCCTCGATTTAACTCGTATGATGACGGACTCTTGGGCGATGGTTTTGACGGGACGGTTCGGACGCTTTCGCTTCAAAATGATGGCAAACTCATTGTTGGGGGCGAATTTTTAAATTACAACGGAAGTACTACCTCGTATCTCTGTCGATTACAAATCGACGGCTCTAAAGACAGTGCTTTTAATCTAGGAAGCGCTTTTAATGGGAAGGTTGAAGCTACAATTGTTCAGCCTGATGGAAAAATTATTGTAGCTGGTGCTTTTACTTCTTTTAATGGAGTTCCAGTAGGACGTATAGTTCGATTAAATTTGGATGGTTCGAGAGATGCGTCTTTTGATACCTCTATTGCTGTAAGTAGCGGAACTATTTATGGATTAGCCTTGCAGCCTGATGGGAAATTGATTGTAGTAGGCAGTTTTACCAAATACAATGGTGTTACTGTAAATAGAATTGCAAGACTTTTAATAAATGGAGCACTAGATACAACTTTTGATACTGGGGCTGGAACTACAAGTACAATTGACGATGTATGTGTAGCTTCGGATGGAAAAATTATTATTTCAGGATCCTTTAGTTCTTTTAATGGAAATTCTAATTACGCTAAATTAGTTCGTTTGAATGCTGATGGAAGCATTGATACTACGTTTTCAATTGGAACGGGATTTGACGATACTATTGAAGCAATTGCTGTTCAACCTGACCGTAAAATCATTATTGGCGGTAGCTTTTTGAATTACAATGGAACTTCTCAAAACCGAATTGTTCGTTTGAATACGAATGGGTCTGTAGATACAAGTTTTCTTTCCCAAACAGGATTTAGCAATGGCGTAGTGCAGGTTATTAAAGTGACTGCTTCAGGAATTTTACTAGGTGGAAGCTTTAGTGATAAATACTATAATTCCGTTGTTAATCGCTTAGTTTTATTGAATACTAATGGAACATTAAATTCTAATTTTGATATTGGAGCAGGCCCATCATCGGCTACGATATATGCTTTATGTGAATCCAGTGATAGCTTTTTTGTGGGAGGCTCTTTTTCTGTTTTTGACGAAGTAAAACAAGGTAAACTAGCCAAACTTAGTTTTCCTGGAGAGTTAGATTCAGGTTATTTGACAGCAGGAGTCGGATTTGATAAAGCTGTGGAAAAAGTTATCCCAATGGCTGATGGTAGTTATATTACTTTCGGAGCTTTTACCCAATTCAATGGAAAATCAGTGAATAGAATTGCAAAACTTACTCCAAACGGGGAGCTTGATAGCACTTTCAATTTGAATCAATCTGGATTTGACAGTACAGTTAAAGAAGTAGTTGTTCAATCGGATGGGAAATTACTTGTTGCAGGGGATTTTACTAAATACAATGGAATTTCAATTAAACGTTTGGTTCGTTTAAATCCAAATGGAGCTATAGACAATTCTTTTGCTATAGGAACTGGATTTAATTATATGGTGTATTCTGTCGCATTACAGTCTGATGGTAAAATTATAGTAGCAGGGAGCTTTACTACTTACAAAGGAGTGGCTGTAAAAAAAGTGATTCGGTTATTACCCAACGGCGATTTAGACAGTAGTTTTAACATTGGAACAAATCCTGATATAACACCAAATTTATTGGTACTCCAAGTGGATGGAAAGGTTTTAGTGGGAGGAGATTTCAGCACATTTAATGGCGTCATATCGAATAAATTAGTTCGACTAAATTCAAATGGGTCTTTTGATTCAAGTTTTTCTGTTGGGACAGGATTTGTGGGTTCTATTTACACTATAACATTACAAAGTGACGGAAAAATTCTTGTGGGAGGTTCACTATCAAAATACAATGGACAGACGATAGGTAAATGTATACGACTTAACACCAATGGAACTTCAGACGCAACGTTTAATTCAGGGACTGGTTTTAGTGGAGGAACAGTCCGTTCAATCGCGGTACAATCTAATGGAGGAATTGTAGTAGGCGGTTCTTTTTCGGGCAATTACAACGGAACGTCTGTAAAAAGAATGATACGATTGTTGCCTAATGGAAGTTACGACTCCTCTTTTCCGATTGTACTCAACGGACAACTCAATAGTATTTCTTTGGTGCAAGGAGTAGCGGTTATTGGAGGCAATTTTAATTCGGTCTCAGGAATTTCCAAACATCGAATAGCCAAATTGTTATTCTGTCAAGAAGCAACCGTTTGGGATGGGTCAACTTGGAGCAATGGTGTGCCAACTATTGATAAATCGCTTGTTTTTAATGCTAATTATGATATTGTGGCTGACACCAAAGCTTGTTCGTGTATTGTGAATTCAGGAAAAATAGTTACAGTGAAAAATGCCGTTACTTTAGAATTGACTTCCAACTATTCAGGTGCCGGAAAATTAGTTTTTGAAAATAATTCCTCTTTATACCAATCGGATGATTGGGTTACAAATACAGGAATTATTGAGTTCCATCGAAAGACCACTCCTGTTCGCAAATCGGATTATACCTATTGGTGTTCGCCTGTATTGAATCAGCAATTGAAGGTGCTTTCGCCCAATTCTCTTTCTGATAAATTTTATTCTTTTAACACCCATTCAAATAATTGGTATAAAGAATCGAGCAATACCACGATGGCGTTAGGTAAAGGCTATATTTTTCAAGCTCCAGATTTCTTTTCGGCGACTACGCCAGCAGTATTTGAAGCTATTTTTTCAGGAATACCTACTAATGGGAGGGTAGCTATTCCTATTGAAGGCACCAAAAATCTTTGTCTGATAGGGAATCCATATCCCTCCGCTTTATATGCAGATGCTTTTATTTTGGAAAACCAGGATGTGCTGCAAGGGAGTTTGTATTTCTGGACTCATAATACTCCTATCGCCAATGGACAATATACTTCGGATGATTATGCTGTATATACTATTTTAGGAGGTGTTGGGACAGCCGCAAAAAATCCAGGAATTAATACAACTAAACCTAATGGTAAGATTGCGGCAGGTCAGGCATTTTTTGCTATAGGGAATAATCAGTCAGGGAATATTGTTTTTAAGAATGCAATGCGATTAAAGGGAGGGAATAATTTGTTTTTTAAAACTAATATTCTCCAGAAAGCAACAGGAATTTCTAATTTTGAAAAGCATCGAATTTGGCTTAATTTATTGAATGACCAAGGAGATTTTAAACAAATTTTAGTGGGATACGCTACAGGAGCTACTAACGGGAAAGATCCATTATTTGACGGAATTTCTTTGGATGCAAATGAAAAGTTAGATTTTTATAGTGTAAACGATGGAGATAAGAATACTATACAAGCTAGAGGTTTACCCTTTACTTCTTCAGACACTGTAGCTATGGGTTACCGTGCTCAACAGTCTGGGAATTTCAGGATAAGTTTGGAAAATTTTGATGGATTTTTTACCAATCAGACTATCTTTTTAGAAGATAAAGAACAAGCTAAAATTTATGATTTAAAGCAAGGCGATTATACTTTTTTTACTAACCAAGGTACTTTTGATAATCGTTTTGTATTGCGGTATGAAATTAAAGACATACTACCTGAAAAACCTCTAGCTGAGGTAAAGATGGTGTGTCAAAACGACCAAATTCAAATCAGTTCCACTGTAGATTTGATTGAAAAAGTACAGATGTATTCTCTTGAAGGGAAATTGCTCTATCAAGCAGATAAGCTGGAAACAAAAACCCAAAAAATCGATTCTGCTCTTTGGAAATCCAAAATTTTGATTGTTCTAATTACTTTAGAAACAGGTGAGGTAGTAATTCGTAAAGTAGTTTTTTAAAAGCAAAAAGCTCCCAGCTTTTAAAGGCTAGAAGCTTTTGTATTATTTAACTATTTTTATTTTCCTTTTATAGAGGCTTCGAGATTTCTTTCAATTGTATGGCCAGGTCGAGACCATTTTGGCTTTTCGCCTAAGGCTGCATATTGAGAATCTTCTGCTTCTACAGTTTGAGGCTGTACCATTTTAGTAAATGGTTTTTGAGGTTTTAATCCTAATAACTCAAACATTTTCATGTCTTCATTCACATCAGGATTTGGAGTCGTTAATAATTTATTTCCTGCAAAGATAGAATTGGCTCCCGCAAAGAAACACATTGCTTGTCCCTCGCGACTCATATTAGTTCTTCCTGCTGATAAACGCACTTGCGTTTCGGGCATTACAATTCGGGTAGTAGCTACCATTCGAATCATTTCCCAAATTTCAACTGGCTCTTCATCTTCAAGAGGAGTTCCATCTACAGCCACTAAAGCATTAATAGGCACTGATTCAGGTTGTGGATTCAAAGTAGAAAGTGCCACAAGCATTCCAGCTCTGTCTTCTATGCTTTCTCCCATCCCGATAATTCCACCACTACAAACAGTAACGTTAGTTTTACGAACATTTTCAATAGTTTGCAAACGGTCTTCAAAACCACGAGTTGAAATTACTTCTTTATAATACTCTTCAGAGGTGTCTAAATTATGATTGTAAGAATATAGTCCTGCTTCGGCTAAACGTTTTGCTTGGTTTTCGGTAATCATACCTAGAGTACAACAGACTTCCATATCTAGTTTGTTAATGGTACGTACCATTTCTAATACTTGATCAAACTCAGGTCCGTCTTTTACATTACGCCAAGCGGCTCCCATACATACACGAGAAGATCCTGCTGACTTCGCATTCAAAGCCTGTGCTTTCACTTGGTTCACGGTCATTAAATCATTTCCTTCTACACCAGTGTTGTAGCGTGCTGCTTGAGGGCAGTAGCCACAATCTTCAGAACATCCTCCTGTTTTAATGGATAATAAGGTAGACACTTGAACTACATTTGGATCGTGATTTTCTCTATGGATTGTTGCGGCTTCATATAGCAAATCCATTAAAGGTTTATTGTAAATAGCAATAATTTCTTCTTTTGTCCAATCGTGTTTTGTAATGCTCATGGGTGTAATTTTATCTGTCAAAAGTAGTTAAATAGTTTCAAACAAGCAATTCATTCGTTCTGTACTCAAAAGGCTTATAAGTTTTGAATGTACTGTATTGAAAATTCCTTGTCTTTTTCTAATTGTTGTTGCAGTAATGCGATTGATTCGAATTTCTTTTCTGAACGAATTCGGTGCAAAATAGCAACTCTAATATTTAGGTTGTAGATGTCAGCATTAAAATTGAAAAAATGGACTTCAATGGTTTTTATTTTTCCCTGAACAGTTGGGTTGAATCCAATATTCATCATGCCATACACGGATTTTCCGTCAATTTCGGCAGTAACTACATAGACTCCGTTTTTAGGAACTAATTTGTACTCTTCTTCTAATTCAATATTCGCCGTAGAAAAACCAATAGTTCTTCCTAATTGTTTACCTTTTACTACCGTTCCACTTAAAAAGTAAGAGTAACCTAAATAATCGTTAGCTAAATTGATTTCTCCATTTTCAAGTGCAGTTCTAATTTTGGTTGAACTAATGGAAATGTCGTTGATTTCTTGAGCCGATATTTGTTCTACTTCAAAGCCGTATTGTAAGCCAAAAGCAGTTAAGTCGTCAATATTGGCGGTTCGATTTTTTCCAAATCGGTGGTCGTAGCCAATGATGATTTTTTGAATATGTAATTGGTCTACTAGAATATCTTTTACAAATTCTTCAGCACTTAATTGGGCAAAACTTTCGTCAAAAGGATGAATAATGAGGTTTTCAATGCCAATTTTTTCGAGTAATTCTATTTTTTCGGTAATGGTATTGAGCAACTTCAAATCGGATGCTTCTTGCAAGATCATTCTTGGATGTGGAAAAAAAGTAAGTACAGTACTTTCAAATTTTCCATTTTCGGTGTTTTGAATTAATTTTTTTAAAATAGCGGTATGCCCTATATGGACTCCATCAAAAGTTCCTAGGGTTACGATTGTTTTTTTATCAGAATGAAATTCTTGTATAGAATGGAAAATTTTCAATTCAGTTTTCTTTAATTCAAGTGCAAATTTAAGCTAATCTATTTGAAATTTCTTCTCAAAAGAACGCACTTTTGGAGATAATTTTAAACTATCGGTCAAAAGAATAATAAAACCTAGTTTTTCCAATAAAATTAAGGGATTTGCGTTTTAAATTTGAATCAAAAAAACTAATTTTGAAAATCCAAAGACACCAAATCCATGAAAAAATACCTTTTGTTTTTAACTCTTATTGCCTCATTTTCCTTCGTATATGCTCAAGATAGAACTCCTTGGAAAAGGGTTGATTCAAAAGATACAAATCTAATAGAAAGAGTTAGTAGTAGATTAAATCAACAAGATTTAATGTTATTTCAGTTAGATGCGATGCAATTTAGTCGATCTTTAGTAGCACTTCACGATTCAGGGGGAACTAGTGAGATTGTAGTCGAAATTCCTAATAAAAAAGGAGAGTTAGAAAAATACAAGATTCATGAGTTTTCCAATTTTGAATCCGACTTACAGGCACAGTTTCCAGATATTAGATCGTACGCAGGGGTTGGCTTGACAGATAAGAATGCCTCTATATATTTTAGTATGTCTCCAAGAGGAATCCAAACAATGGTTTTGCGTTCTGACAAGGTTACCGAGTTTATCGAAAAGTTATCAGATACTCAGGATGTTTATGAATTGTTTGATTCTAACAATTGGAAACAAGGCGAATTGCCATTAAATTGTTCCACTTCGGGTACAGTTTTACATAAAGAACTGATTACTAAAACAGCTTCTACAATGGCTAATAATGGTGCATATAAGACATTGCGTTTAGCATTAGCATGTACGGCTGAGTATACTGCCTATTTTGGAGGTGTTTCACAAGCTTTGGCAGCAATGAATGCTACATTAACAAGGGTGAATGGAATTTTTAATAGAGACTTAGCTTTGCATTTGAATTTGATAGCTAATACTACTATTTTGATTTATACAAATCCTGCAACTGATCCGTATTCCCCTGCTAGTGTAGGCGCTAATGGGGCATGGAATATAGAATTGCAGCGGGATTTAACCGCTAAGATTGGTAATGCTAATTACGATATTGGTCATTTATTTGGAGCCTCTGGAGGAGGAGGGAATGCAGGCTGTATTGGGTGTATATGCCAAAATCCTTTGTCTGTAAATGATGTTGCTAAAGGAGGGGCGTATACTTCGCCAGCGGATGGTAAACCTGAAGGAGATACTTTTGATATCGATTTTGTGGCACATGAAATGGGCCATCAATTAGGAGCAAATCATACTTTCTCATATGAAGTTGAAGGCACAGGAGTGAATGTTGAACCAGGAGGAGGATCTACCATAATGGCTTATGCAGGAGTTAGTAATTATAATGTTCAAATGCATTCGGATGATTATTTTGCGTATGTTAGCATTGTACAAATTCAGAATAATCTTGCTAATAAAACCTGTCCAACAACAACATTCTTATCTAATAAAACCCCAATTGCTAATGCAGGGCCAGATTATGTTATTCCAAAAGGGACTCCTTTTATTTTAAAGGGGTTGGGTTCAGATCCTAATGGGGATATGCTAAGTTATTGTTGGGAACAAAATGATGCGGCAATTACATCATCTGGCGCTAATAGTATTGCCTCCCCAACAAAGATAGACGGGCCATTATTTAGATCGGTTATGCCAAGCGCCTCTCCGAATCGTTATATGCCGGCTTTAAATAAAGTATTGACTAATAGATTAAATTCAACGTGGGAATCGGTTTCAGATATTGCTAGAACTTTACATTTTACTTTTACTGTTAGAGATAACGCTACGCAAGGTTCAGCACAAACTAACACTGATGCTATGCAAGTTACAGTTGATGCTACTAAAGGGCCTTTTGTGGTAACTTCTCAAAACACTACAGATTTATCTTGGGCGCCATTGAGCTGTCAAATTATTACTTGGGCAGTAAATAATACAGTCACTCTTCCGGGAGCTTCACGTGTAAATATTAAATTATCTATTGATGGAGGACTTACATTTTCAAAAATGATAAAAGCGAATACTCCAAATGATGGTTATGAGTTGATTATTGTGCCTGATGGTATTTCAGGCAAAAATTGTCGTATCATGATAGAACCAACAGATAATATTTTTTATGCTATCAATCAAGAACCGTTTGCTATTGGCTATACAACGGTTTCTAGTTGTACTACCTATGATTTTTTAGCCCCGTTTGTTATTCCAGAAACAGTAACTTATACTACTAAAACAATAGTGGTTCCAACTACTACAGCGGTGGTTTCTGATGTGAATGTAGGGGTGAATTTATCACATACTTATTTGTCAGATATTGAAATGGAAATTGTCAATCCAGAAGGTAGAAAGGTACGCTTGTTTTCGTATGCTTGTGGGGATACTAATGGGGCTTTGGTTTTGAACTTTGATGATTTAGGAGGGGCTCTTTCTTGTGGGAAGCAAACTATACAAACAGTTGCTCCTGAAGAATCATTAAGCCTGTATAATGAATCAAATCCTTCGGGTATATGGTCTTTTAAAGTTAGAGATGAATTTGTAGGAGATGTTGGAAAAATAAATGCTGCTTCGATTTCTATTTGTACAAAAACATTTACACCTGTTCCTGCTCCAGAGGTTGACAGAAATAATCTAGCGGTATTCCCAATCCAAATAAAGGAGATTTTAATGTAGTGTTTTTTAGTGTGTTTACCTCAGGAGTTACTATTTCATTACACGATTTGGCAGGCAAGAAAGTTTATGAAAATAATTTTCCTAGCTCCCCAATATTTGCAGAGACAATTCAACTAAAAGGAATTCAATCAGGAGTATATTTGTTAACAGTAATTGACGGGTATAAAAAAACAGTAAAGAAGATAATAGTTAATTAAAACTGTAGTATTCTCTTATTTTCCATTAAAAGAGGTCATCGTGTTTCCTAATCCTGCTGTCCCGAAAGATTTAATGATTTCTGAAGATACTTCCAATCGTTCAGAAAGTTTTGTTTTTTCTTGTTCATTCCATTCACCTAAAACATAATCTACTTGTTGTCCTCTTTTGAATTCATCACTAATTCCAAAACGGAAACGAGCGTAGTTTTGAGAATTTAAGATGAGATTAATGTTTTTGAGGCCATTATGTCCTCCATCACTCCCTTTTGGTTTGATGCGAATGGTTCCAAAAGACAAATTCAAGTCGTCAGTAATGACTAAGACATTTTCCAAAGGGATGTTTTCTTTGTCCATCCAATATTTTACCGCTTTACCGCTTAAATTCATATAAGTATTTGGTTTTAATAGAAGAAAAGTGCGCCCTTTAAACTTGTATTCAGCTAATGCTCCTAGTTTTGCGGTGTCAAAAGAAAGGTTTTCTTTTTTTGCAAAAAAATCCAATACTTTAAATCCAATATTATGGCGGGTATTAACATATTCGGCTCCAATATTGCCTAATCCCACGATTAAAAATTTCTTCATAGTATTGTTTTCTTTTGATTTAGTTGTTCCAAATAGCTGGGTAATCCATTGTATCATGATGCAAAAATAAAAAAAAGCACCAGTTGTACACTGATGCTTTTGGTATAAATAGTTTGAAAAAAATTATTTTTTCTTCCCTTTTGCAGGTGCTTTTGCAGCTTTTGCAGCTTCTTGAGCCGCTTTCATTGCCGCACGAGAAATTCTTACTTGACACACTACAGTATTGTCAGGGTGCATTAATTTGTATTTGTCAGAAACTAATTTCGTTACATACAATTTGTTACCCATTTCTAGAGGAGTGATATCTGCTTCAACAAAATCAGGAAGATTTGCAGGTAAAGCTTTTACTTTCAATTTACGAGTGTTTAAACGTAAAACACCTCCAGCTAGAACACCTTTAGATGTACCAACAATTTTTACAGGAACTTCCATTGTGATTTCTTTGTTGTCAAACAATTGGAAGAAGTCAATGTGTAAAATTTTGTCAGTTACAGGGTGTGTTTGAATGTCTTGAAGAACTGCATTGTATGATTTTCCATTACCCAAATCAATCACAACTGTGTGTGCGTTTGGAGTGTAAATCAAGTTTTTGAATGCTTTTTCTTCTGCTGAGAAATGTACTGCTTGATCTCCTCCGTATAACACGCAAGGTACCGCTCCAGCATTACGTAAGGCTTTAGTAGCAACTTTGCCCACGCTTTCTCTTTCAGATCCTTTAATTGTAATCGATTTCATTGTAAATATTTATATAGTTATTAATTAAACTCTTCTTTTTGAGTGATTAGTAATTAGTTATTAATGATTAGCCTTGTTTTTTGCTAATTACTAATGCCTAAGTGCTATCCACTTAATATTACATAATAAATTTTCCACTAATGGAATTGTTGTTTTGCACCATCTGCATTACTTCTGCAAAGAGAGGAGCACAACTCAACACTTTAATCTTGCTTGATTCTTTCTTTAATGGAATAGAATCAGTAACTATTAATTCACTTAATTTTGAATTTTCTATTTTTTCATAAGCATCACCAGATAAGATTGGGTGAGTACAGATAGCTCTTACGCTCAACGCTCCTTTTTCAATCATTAAATCGGCAGCTTTTGCTAAAGTTCCTCCAGTATCGATCATATCATCTACTAGAATCACATTTTTGCCTTTTACCTCTCCAATTAACTCCATAGTGTCAATTACATTGGCAACTTTTCTTTGTTTGTAACAAACGACTACATCTGAATTTAAAAATTTAGAATAGGCGTAAGCTCTTTTTGATCCTCCCATATCAGGAGAAGCTATTGTTAAATTATCCAAGCCCAAACTTTTTATGTAAGGTAAAAAGATGGTTGAAGCAAAGAGATGATCTACTGGTTTCTCGAAGAAACCTTGAATTTGATCTGCATGTAAATCCATAGTCATTACTCTAGTTGCTCCAGCGGCGTCCAATAAATTAGCTACTAATTTAGCTCCTATTGGTACCCTTGGTTTGTCTTTTCTGTCCTGTCTTGCCCAACCGAAGTAAGGAATAACAGCTGTAATATGTCGAGCTGATGCGCGTTTTGCAGCATCAATCATCAATAACAATTCCATTAAATTGTCAGCGCTTGGAAATGTGGAACACACAATAAACACACGCAACCCGCGAATAGACTCTTCGTAAGAAGGTTGAAACTCCCCGTCACTATAGGTAGAGGTAATCACTTTTCCTAGAGGGACTCCGTATGCTTCGGCTATCTGCTCAGCCAAATAGACACTTTTTGAACAGGCAAAAATTTTAGCTTCTGGTTCGTGGTGTGGCATTGATAATTATTATTTTATTCCGTTCCGATCCCCACTGTTTAGCTTTTGTTTGAAACAATAGCTTTTATGTTTGTATTCGTCTCGGGTGTAGTTAGTTAGTAAGTTGTGTTTTAACGAGCTGCAAATTTAGAAAATTTATTCAACAATAAAAGTAAAAAATTAAGTATTTTTATTAGTGGTTTTAATTTTATTTTTTACATTTGCGCCGTGTTAAATAAAAAGGGTTTTGTCTTTCAAGACTGCTTTTTATAGCGTGAAATAACTGTTGTTATTTTATGTTTGCTAAGCCCGGATGGCGGAATTGGTAGACGCGCTGGTCTCAAACACCTGTGGGAAACCGTGCCGGTTCGACTCCGGCTCCGGGTACAAAGCCTCTTCGAAAGAAGAGGCTTTTTTATTTTTAATCAATTGCGTTATACTGTTGTTCATATATTTTAGATACAAATTGAATTTGGTGTTGGCTTAATTTAAAAATAAGTATATTTGTTTAATGTTTAATTAAAAAAATTAAACAAACATCTGTTGTGTTGTATCATTAGTACTAATCCTACAGACAGATTTACATCAATACTAATTCTGAGCATTGGATAAAAAAGTAATTAATATAGTTTGGTTCAAACGCGACTTGCGTTTCGTTGATAACGAAGCGTTATTTCATGCGCACCAATCCGATTTACCACTACTTCTGATTTACATTTTTGAACCATCTGTAATGAATGGTGAAAACTCTGATGTTCGTCATTGGCGATTTATTTATGAATCCATTCAGGATTTGAATAAAAAATTACAACCTTTCAATTCAAAAATTTATTTCTTTCATAACGAAGCGAACGCTGTTTTTTCTGAAATAATTCAAAAATTTGACGTCAAAACCGTTTTTTCTCATCAGGAAATTGGCAATAGATTGACTTTTGATCGAGATGTTGCTATGCAGAAATTCTTTGATAAAAAGCAAATTACCTGGAAAGAATTTCAAATGCATGGGGTCATTCGCAGATTAAAATCCAGACAAAATTGGGACAAACGATGGGAGCAAGTAATGCGTGATGTTCCTAAAATTATAAAAGAATCTGATATAAAGACAATTGAATTGGATACGGAATTTTATGATAGTTTAAAGGGGATTGACTTGCCGATTGAAATAACTACTCCCAATCCAAATTTTCAACGAGGTGGCGAATATTGGGCATGGCGCTATTTGGACAGTTTTGTCAAAGAGCGCTATGTGAATTATAGTAAACATATTTCAAAACCTGCTCTGAGTAGAAAAGGATGTAGTCGATTATCACCGTATTTGACTTACGGAAATATCAGTATGCGAATGGTGTATCAGTATACCAATCAGCATTATGAAACCTCTCAAAATAAACGAGCATTACTCAATTTTGTTTCGCGCTTGCATTGGCATTGTCATTTTATACAAAAATTTGAAGACGAGTGTACTATGGAATTTGAGAATGTAAACAAAGCCTATAATGCTTTGGTTAAACCAAAAAATGAAACCTACATCAAAGCCTGGCAAGAAGGGAAAACGGGGGTACCAATTGTCGATGCTTGTATGCGATGCGTAGTAGCAACGGGATATATTAATTTCAGAATGCGTGCTTTGGTGGTTTCGTTTTTCACCTTCAATTTATGGCAAGACTGGCGCGAATTGCATTTCTTAGCACGTCAGTTTTTAGATTACGAACCAGGGATTCATTATCCTCAAATCCAAATGCAATCAGGAACAACAGGAATTAATACAATCCGAATTTATAATCCGATAAAAAATTCTGAAGAACATGATCCAGAAGGGGTATTTATCAAACAATGGCTACCAGAATTAGCCGAAGTGCCCGCAAATCTTTTACACGAACCCTGGAAAATGAACGAAATGGAGCAGCAGTTTTACAATTGCATCATTGGCAAAGATTATCCAGCACCAATAGTCGATATTGAAGCCACTCGAAAACAGGCCAGCGATATTGTTTGGAGTTTTCGGAAAAAAGACGAAGTGAAGCAAGAAGGAAAACGAATTTTACAAAAACACGTGAGTAGAAAGCCAGCTTTACAAAGTAAAGATGTGCGAATGACTCATTCCGATACATTATCGGAATCTAACCCCTAATCAACCTAAAAATGCGCGGAGTAAAAAAACAACATCTACCCAATAAAATTTGTGTAGTGTGCCAAAAACCATTTTCCTGGCGGAAGAAATGGGAGAAAGTGTGGGACGAAGTAAAATATTGTAGTGATAGATGTAGGTCTTCGAAGTGAATAGTGATTAGCGTAACTCTAATGTTTAAAATCACTTAATAAAAAATAATAAATGTCAAAAACTTTACGGTTAATTCTTGGAGATCAATTGAACAGTGATCATTCTTGGTTCCAAACCATTGATGAGTCTGTCACTTATGTAATGATGGAAATTCGTTCAGAAACGGATTATGCCACGCATCATATTCAAAAAATAGTTGGTTTTTTCTCGGCAATGCAACAATTTGCTGCCGAATTACAATCGCAACATCATCATGTTGTTTATTTTCATCTGAATGATACCAATAATTTACAATCGTTTGAAAAAAACATTCAATACTTAATTGAAAAAGAACAGTTTACACACTTTGAATACCAATTCCCAGACGAATTCCGTCTGGATGAACAGCTGAAAAATTTGTGCCAATCGCTTACAATTGCAACTTCTGTATGCGATTCAGAGCATTTTATGAGTTCAAGAAACGAATTAGGTGATTTTTTCGAAGGCAAAAAAACCTTTTTGATGGAAAGTTTTTATCATATGATGCGTAAAAAACACCATGTTTTGATGGAAGGTGACAAACCGCTAACTGGGAAGTGGAATTATGATGATGATAACCGCAAAAAATTGCCTAAAGATCATAAACCCATTCCGCCTTTGGTTTTCCAAAATTATGTGACTGAAATTGTGACTGAAATTCAAAAAACAGACATTAAAACTATCGGAAACATTGATGCTGAAAATTTTGTTTGGCCCATTAACAGAAAACAGTCGTTAGAATTACTCGATTTTTTTGTAACCGAATGTTTGGCACTTTTTGGTAGTTACCAAGATGCCATGACTCCCAACGAATGGTCGATGTATCATGCCCGACTTTCGTTTTCTATGAATGTGAAACTAATTTCGCCTTTGGAAGTGATTAATAGAGCCATTACAGAATGGGAGAATCGACCCGATGAAATTCAGTACAATCAGTTGGAAGGATTTGTTCGACAAATTATTGGTTGGCGCGAATACATGCGCGGGATTTATTGGAACAAAATGCCCGAATACGCCACGCTAAATTATTTCAATAACAAAAACCCACTTCCCGAATGGTTTTGGACCGGTAAAACAAAAATGAATTGTTTGAAAGATGCGATTAACCAATCGTTAAATTTTGCTTATGCGCATCACATTCAGCGGTTAATGATTACAGGGAATTTTGCTCTTTTAGCAGGGGTGCATCCAGATGAAGTTGATGCCTGGTACTTGGGTATTTATATAGATGCGATTGAATGGGTTGAAATTACTAATACACGAGGAATGAGTCAGTTTGCCGATGGTGGTATTGTTGGAACTAAACCGTATGTAAGTTCAGCCTCGTATATCGATAAAATGAGTCATTATTGTGGCAGTTGTTATTATAAAAAAGCTGTAAAAACAGGCCATAAAGCTTGTCCATTTAATAGTTTGTATTGGAATTTTTATGATAAAAACGAATATAAATTAGGCAAAAATCCTCGCATTAGTATGATGTATAATGTCTGGCGAAAAATGGAACCAGAAGACAAAGCAGCCCTATTGGAACAAGCGAATTACTATTTGAAAAACATCAATCAATTATGATACAAACAGCTTTGGTTTGGTTTAAAACCGACTTGCGAATTGAAGACAATGAAACCCTTTTAAAAGCCGTTTCAAAAAGCGAAAAGGTAATTCCCGTCTATTGTTTTGACGAATCTCATTTTGCAACTACACCCTATGGATTTCATAAAACAGGTAGTTTTAGAACGCAGTTTTTATTGGAATCACTTCAAAATTTAGATGCTAATTTAAGAGCGCTCGGTTCAGGATTGATAGTCGTAAAAGGGAAACCTGAAATTGAAATTCCAAAGTTGGTACAAGACTATAAAGTTCAAAAAGTTTTTGCCAAACGCGAAGTTGCTTTTGAAGAAAAACAAACCGAGAAAAAAGTCCAAAGTGAATTATTCAAATTGCGATGTGAATTGGAAACGTTCAGCACTAGTACCTTGTACCATGCAGAGGATTTGCCTTTTTCTATCAAAGACATTCCTGATGTGTTTACCAATTTTAGAAAGAAAACAGAAAAAGAATCCATTATTAGAAAACCATTTGCGGCTCCAAAACAAATTAATTCGCCAGAAATTCTTCCTGTGAAATTGCCTACATTAGAATCATTAGGTTTGACAAAAGTTAGTATAGATTCTCGTGCAGCATTACATTTTAAAGGAGGAGAGACAGAAGCAATACAACGATTACATCATTATTTTTATGAGACCCAATGTTTGTCGTCATACAAAGACACTAGAAACGGAATGTTAGGGGCTAATTATTCTTCAAAATTTTCGGCTTGGTTGGCGTTAGGATGTATTTCACCTCGGTATATTTATGCTGAAGTAAAGCAATACGAAACGAAGTTTGGTGCTAATGATTCTACCTATTGGCTTATTTTTGAATTACTCTGGAGAGATTTCTTCAGGTTTATGTTTAAAAAACATCAAACAAAATTTTTCTTGTTTGCAGGAATTAAAACTGATAAAGTCAACTCGAAATCCTTAAACGAAAAACTTCTTTCCCAATGGATTAAAGGGGCAACGAGTTCTGATTTTGTTAATGCCAATATGATTGAGTTACAATTAACAGGTTTTATGAGCAATCGAGGAAGACAAAATGTGGCTAGTTATTTTTGTAATGAACTCAACATGGATTGGCGCATAGGTGCCGCTTATTTTGAACAACAATTAATAGATTACGATGTGTGCAGCAACTGGGGTAATTGGGCGTATTTGGCAGGAGTGGGCAATGACCCTAGAGGGCATCGCTATTTTAATGTTGAGAAACAAGCTGCAGATTATGATAAAAAAATGGAATATAGAAAATATTGGTTGTCGAATTAAAAAATGTCATTGTTTTTTGTTGTTATAACCACCCATTTTTTATCGCTATTGAGTTTGAACGAACCAATAAATTTTTTATTCCATTCATTCGGTGGAATTAGAGATAAAAACTCGATTCCGTCTTCGCCTAGATACATATGATAAATTTCTCCAATTACAGGCTCAAATGAAAACTTAGCGTTGTACACTAATTCGTTCCATTTGTATTCTTCCATCAATTTTTGGTATTCTGATTTTAATTCGGCAAATTTATTTTCAAAAGCTTTGTTAACGTTGTGAATGCCACGTGTTTTCCAAGCAACAAGATCGTCAGATTTAATTACAGGCGCACCTACATTAGAAGCGTAAGGGAGCAAACTAGCGTTGTAGCCGTTTTCTTCAGAATATACAATATTGTCTGGTTTTTTATCCATTTACTACTATTTTAGGGTAAAGAATTATAGATTCAAACTTACGATAATTTGGATTTTAAACTAGCTATTTTATCTAAAAACTTCATAAGTTGGTTGAAGGTTTATGTAAATTAAACTTAATGGAAATCAAAAATGGGATAATTTACGATTCATAAGAAAGATGCATCTATTATTTTTATTTTGATTTTTATTTTTTTTGTGAAATATGGATTTTTGACTTATCGCAAATGCTGAATTGACTATTTTTGTTTTTTTAACAATTAGAAGCATAGAATGAATTCAACGCTAGTTACAACTACCACCACTTTTTTTGAAAAGACCTTTGGGACGATACCCCAAAAAATAATATCGTCTCCTGGAAGAATTAATATCATTGGCGAGCATATCGATTATAATGATGGTTATGTGCTACCAGCGGCTATTGACAAAGTGATTTGTTTTGCTTTTGAAAAAACGAATGCTGCAACTTCAACAATCGTTGCTATTGATTTGGGAGAAAGTTTTGAAATCGATGTAACACAAACACCTAATCTTTCAGACGCGATTTGGACTAATTATTTTAGAGGAGTAGTGCAACAACTACAAAATAAAGGAATAGTTGTTGGCAATTTTAATTGTGTTTTTAGTAGTTCAATTCCGGTAGGTTCAGGGTTATCTTCTTCTGCAGCTTTGGAATGTGGGTTTTTATTTGGCTTGAACGAATTATACGATCTTAATATCAAACCCGTTGATATTGCTTTAATGGGACAAAGTGCCGAACATTGGGTAGGAATTAATTGCGGCATTATGGATCAGTTCTCAAGTGTAATGGGAAAAGAAAACCAAGTGGTTAAAATTGATTGCCGTACTTTAGAATATGAATACCACAAAGCTGATTTTAGCGAGTATTCATTGCTGTTATTTGATAGTAATGTCAAACATTCGTTGTTCAGTTCTGCTTACAATCAACGTCGTCAAGAATGTGAACAAGGATTGACCATTTTAAGGACACATTTTCCAGAAATAACTAGTTTCAGAGAGGCTACAGAATCACAAATACTTAGTATTAAAGACAAAATGACTGAGGATGTTTTCAAACGATGTTATTATGCTATCAAAGAAATTAAGAGAGTTACATTGGCGTGTGAGGCTTTAGATAGAGGCGATATTATAGCCTTGGGAGAGTTGATGTTTGAAACTCATCAAGGACTTTCAGAAGAATACGAGGTAAGCTGTGCCGAGCTAGATATGATTGTAGATACTCTTAAGAAAGAACCAGCTGTAGTAGGTTCACGTTTGATGGGCGGCGGTTTTGGTGGCTGTACCATTAATTTGATTAAGAAAGGCCAAGAAAAAACTATCAGAACTAAACTAACCAAATTATACCAAGACATTTTTGGTATAGAATTAAAAACATACGAGGTGGCTATTGCCAATGGAACCTCACTTTATAATCCAGTATAATGAGAAAATTTGACATCAACGAAGATCCACATAGAAGATACAATCCTTTACTAAACGAATGGGTTTTAGTTTCGCCGCACCGTTCCAAAAGACCTTGGCAGGGCCAAAACGAAAAATTGCCTACGGCTGCTTTACCACAATACGATCCAGAGTGTTATTTATGTCCGGGCAATGTGCGTGCCAATGGGATGCACAATCCAGATTACAAAGAAGCCTTTGTATTTGACAACGATTTTGCTGCTTTGAAACAAGACGAAATCGATTGGGAAATCAATGAAAAACTCACTTTTTTCAGAGCACAACCTGAAAGAGGCATTTCTAGAGTGGTTTGTTTCTCACCCAATCACAATGAAACTTTACCAGAAATGTCGGTTGAAGCAATAGAGCGTACTATCTGTACTTGGCAAAAAGAATACACAGATTTAGGAAGTATAGATTATATTAATTACGTTCAAATTTTTGAAAACAAAGGAAGTGTGATGGGATGCAGCAACCCGCATCCTCACGGGCAAATTTGGGCACAGTCCTCTTTACCTACACAAGTTGAAAAAACACAAAATAGTCTAAAGGCATATTACGATCTTAACCAACGTACTTTATTGCAGGATTATATCCAAGAAGAATTACATCAACAGGAACGTATCGTAATTGAAAACGATCATTTTGTGGCTCTGGTGCCTTTTTGGGCTATTTGGCCTTTTGAAACAATGATTGTGAGTAAACGAAATGCAACTGCAATCACCGCTTTCTCTTCTGAAGAAGTCAGCCATTTTGCTTTAATTTTAAAACAACTCACCACTAAATACGATAATCTGTTTGAAACCTCATTCCCGTATTCGTCAGGGATTCATCAAGCACCAACTGATGGGCAGGAACATCCAGAATGGCATTTTCATATGCATTTTTATCCGCCTTTATTGCGCTCTGCTACGGTAAAGAAATTTATGGTGGGGTATGAAATGATGGGCGAATCACAACGCGACATTACTCCTGAGAAAAGTGCTGCAATGCTGAGGGAACAATCTGATTTTCACTATAAAAATGATGGTGAGTTAAAATAAAAGAGATTAAATTTAAATTAATTATTTATGAAAGAAAAATTAAATTTCTATTTTAAAAGACAAGGTGCTATTTTACTATTACTTTTTTATAGTGCAACTAGTTTGTGGGCACAGAAAATTACTATTCCTATTGCTTCTGAAAATCACATGATTTTGTTGCAGACGGATCATTTGAATCGACTTAGAACAATATACTTTGGCAAACCATTACAAAATCAAAGCGAATTAGAAGCGGTTGGGGCTACTACGAATTATGATGAAAATAATTCGGGAATTTATAATTCGGCTTATACTCCGGCAGGAACTTGGAATTTATCAGAACCAGCTATTCAAGTTAAACATGCGGATGGGAATCCTTCGTTAGAGTTGAAATATAGCAGTTATAAAAAAGAACAGATTGATGCCAATACTTCTCTTACGAGTATAGTCTTGAAAGATCCTGTTTATCTTTTTGAGGTGATTTTGTGTTATAAAGTTTGGTCAAAAGAAAATGTGATTGAACAATGGACCGAAATTAGGCACAAAGAGAAAAAAGCAGTTTTGTTGCAAAAGTTTGCTTCTGCTAATTTGTACTTTTCAAACAAAGATTTCTATTTAACCAGTTTTCAAGGAGAATATTTAAAAGAAATGCAGTCTATCGAAACTAAATTAGAACAAGGAATCAGAACGATTGATTCCAAATTAGGAACTAGAGCAATGCTGTTACAGACCCCAAACTTTATGGTTTCTTTTGGGAAACCCGCTTCAGAAAATCAAGGAACGGTATTGTTAGGACAATTGGCTTGGAGTGGTAATTTTAAATTGGATTTTGAAATTGATTCGCATAAAAATTTACGATTGATTACGGGAATCAACCCATTTGCTTCAGAATATGCTTTAGCACCTAACGAAACGTTTAAAACACCTTCATTAATCTATGCTTTGTCCAATAATGGAACGGGAGAAGCAAGTAGAAATTTACAGAATTGGGCTAGAAAATATAGAGTTTTGGATGGAGAAGGAGAGCGATTGACTTTATTAAATAATTGGGAAGCTACTTATTTTGATTTTGATGAGAATAAAATCTCAGGCTTGTTCAAAGGAGCTAAAGACATTGGTGTAGACATGTTCCTTTTAGACGATGGTTGGTTTGGTAATAAATATCCTCGTAATAATGATGATGCTGGTTTAGGTGATTGGCAAGAGAATAAGAAGAAATTACCCCACGGGTTGGGCTATTTAGTAAAAGAAGCTAAAAAAGAAGGGGTAAAATTCGGAATCTGGATTGAGCCAGAAATGGTAAACTCTAGAAGTGAATTGTATGAAAAACATCAAGATTGGGTAATTCGTCAACCTGAGCGGCCTGAAATTTATTATAGAAATCAAATGGTGTTGGATTTGTCCAATCCTGAAGTACAAGATTTTGTTTTTGGAATCGTAGATAATTTATTTGTAAAAAATCCGGATTTGGCTTTTATCAAATGGGATTGTAATGCGGTTATTTATAATGCATATTCGACTTATTTAAATAAAAAAGGATTGCCACAATCCAATTTGTATGTTGATTATATCAAGGGATTGTATAAAGTTTTAGAACGTATCCGTACTAAATATCCAAAAGTACCTATGATGTTGTGTTCTGGAGGCGGTGGCAGAGGGGAATATGAATTTTTAAAATATTTCACTGAGTTTTGGCCGAGTGATGACACTGAGCCTTTAGAACGTATTTTTCTACAATGGAATTATTCTTATTTCTTTCCATCGATAACTACAGATAATCATGTAACTGACTGGGGGAAACAGCCTTTGAAGTTCAGAGTTGATGTTGCTAGTATGGGGAAATTAGGATTTGATATTGTAACCGATCATTTGAGTGAAAAAGACAAACAGTTTTGTAAGCAAGCGATTTCAAACTACCATTCGTTTAAGGATATAGTTTGGCATGGAGATCAATACCGTTTGGTAAATCCGTATGAAAATGAAATTGCATCCTTGATGTATGTAAATAAAGATAAAACTAGAGCAGTAGTTTTTAATTATTTAGTCAATAATAGATTTAATCTTACGGCAACTAAAAGACCAGTATTATTTAATGGTTTGGATTCGAATAAGATGTATTCAGTTAAAGAAATAAACACATATCCAAATATAGATTCAACTTTGAAAAAGGATGCTGTTTTTTCTGGTGATTTCTTGATGAAAGCAGGGTATAATCCTGATGTGAATTTAAAAAGAACTAGTGTGGTACTTGAAATAAAAGAAGTAAAGTAAAATTTAGAATCTGAAAATCATGGAAATAATTCTAATATTTTTACCTAAATAAACCAACAAAAAATAAATATAATATGGCCGCTTATTTTTTATAACAACGGATATTGTTAACACATCAAAAAATTATGCTAAATAATTAGCTTTTGAAGAGCGTAAAGATTTTAGTATTATTCCAATCCATTTAAAACTAAAAAACCACTATATTTATTTCCGCTATTTAACCAATAAAAATTATGAACCACAACAGTCTTGAATTAACTGATTATATTGTTTTTATAATCTATTTTTTAGTAGTATCTATTTATGGATACACTATTTATCGTAAAAGAGAAAAAAACGAACACGATGCCAAAGCGTATTTCTTGGCCGAAGGGAAGTTAACATGGTGGGCTATTGGAGCCTCTTTAATTGCTTCTAATATTTCGGCAGAACAATTCATAGGAATGAGTGGCGAAGGTTACTTTTTAGGAATTGCTGTAGCAGCGTATGAATGGATTGCGGCCATTTCTTTATTAACAGTTGCCATATGGTTTATTCCAGTGTATTTGAAAAATAAAATTTATACGATGCCTCAATTCTTAACGGCCAGGTATAACGAATCGACAGCTTTGATTATGGCGGTTTTTTGGTTGTTCTTATACGTATTTGTGAATTTAACATCCATTTTATATCTAGGAGCCGTTGCAATTAATAGTCTAGCTGGAGGAGCATATTTACATGTTATTATTACAGGATTAGCCATTTTTGCTTTGATTATTTCTTTAGGAGGAATGAAAGTAGTAGCATATACTGATGTGATTCAGGTAGCGGTTTTAATTATCGGAGGTCTTGTAACGTCATACATTGCTTTAACAACGGTATCTCAATATTTTGGTTTTGGTCATGATGTTTTTGCTGGATTCCAAGTCTTGATGGATCAAGCGCCAGAACATTTCAAAATGATTATGCCTGAACCTACAGCTACTTCAACTCAAGAAGAAATTAATAAATATTTGACTATTCCTGGATTAATGGCCTATTTAGCTGGAATTTGGATAATTAACTTAAATTATTGGGGTTGTAATCAATATATTACCCAACGCGCTTTAGGAGCTGATTTAGATACGGCGCGTTCCGGAATTCTATTTGCAGGGTTTATTAAATTGTTCATGCCGTTAATTGTAATTTTACCAGGAATTGCTGCTTATGTTTTACACCAAAGCGGTCATTTACCACAATTAGTTGGAGGGAAAGATGGAGCTTATTCGGCAATGTTAGCTTTCTTGCCAACAGGTTTAAAAGGACTTTCAGTAGCAGCATTAACCGCAGCTATTGTTGCATCATTAGCAGGCAAGGTGAACAGTATTTCAACAATTTACACCTTGGATATTCATAAAAAATACATCCAGAAAAATGCGACTGATAAAAATCAAGTTAACATTGGAAGATACGCTGTTTTTGCAGCAATGTTGTTGGCAGTTCTATTTACGTGGAATGATACTTTAGGCATTGGTGGCGTGGGTGGATTTACGTATATCCAAAAATACACAGGCTTTATTAGCCCAGGAGTTTTTGCTATGTTTATTTTAGGAATGTTTTGGAAACGTACTACGGGTGCTGCCGCAGTAGTAGGGGTGTTAGCAGGTTTTGTCTTGTCAGTAGTATTTAACGAGTTGGCACCAGCATGGTTTGGTAACGATACATGGTTGTATACCGCTTATGCCAATGGTAAGGGAGGATATGAAATCCCATTCTTGATTTGTATGGGTTTGTCCTTTATGTTTACAATGCTGCTAATGGTAGGAATAAGTTTAGCTGGGCCAAAAATAAATTCTAAAGCGTTTGAATTAGATAAAGACATGTTCAAAATGAAACCACAAACTACTATTTTGATTGTATTGTTAGTCTTGACAATTTTTGCTTTGTATGTGAAGTTTTGGTAATTGAAACAAAACTAACTTGATTATAAATAAAAAACCCATCATTTTTTGATGGGTTTTTTATTTATGTGTATTATTAATTAAACCGCTAATAAATCCAATAACAAAGAAGGAAATAAACCAATAATGATATTTAAGGTAATAGCAATAAATGCTACAGCATAAATTAAGAAAGGTTTTCCTGTACGTTCCTCGTTAGATTCTTTAGTGTACATCGCTAAGATTAATTTAAAATAATAGCCAACACTAATGATAGAGTTAATTACTGCCACAATTACAAGAGCAATAAATCCATTTTGAATGGTTTGATTGAATAGTACTAGTTTAGCGAAGAATCCAGCAAAAATTGGAATCCCTGCCATAGAAAGTAGCGAAGCAGTTAAAACAGCAGCCAAGAAAGGATGTGTCTTTCCTAATCCATGAAAGTTGGCGATATCTTCGTTATGTTTGTTTTTACAAACGTATAAAATCACACTAAAGGCTGTGATTCCAGCTAGCGCATAGGCCGTTGTATAATACAGTAAACTACTTGCAGAAGTACTCAAACTTAGTAAAGACATCAACATAAATCCTGCATGCGAAATTCCCGAAAAGGCTAACATACGTTTTACGTTAGATTGTTTTAATGCCATAATATTTCCAACAGACATTGAGGCCATTGAAACGATTACGATTACCATTTTATATCCTTCAGAGATGTCAGCATTGAGTACAGATAATAATTTATATAAGGTAGACATAGCCACTACTTTAGCTAAAGTACTCATCAAAGCAGTGGTTAGGGCAGGAGATCCTTCGTATACATCTGGTGCCCAAAAATGAAAAGGAACGGCTGCAATCTTGAAGAACATTCCCACTGTCAATAAAGCAATTCCAATAGGGAACCAAATAGGCAACTCTGCAGATTGAGACAATTCGTTTATTTCAGCAACGTCAAAACTTCCCATTGCGCCATACACTAAACAGATTCCGAATAATAAAATCCCAGAAGCAAATGAACCCATTAAGAAATATTTCATTCCAGCTTCATTACTTTTTACATTCAAACGATCACTAGCCGCCAAAACATATAATGAAATGGATAATACTTCAATACCAAGGAAGAACATCGCTAAGTTTCCAAAAGAAACCATTGCCACTGCACCAGATAACAGGAAAATTTTTATTGCGATATAGTCTGATAGTTTAGTTTGATGATTATCATAGAAGTTATAACTTAATGCTACTAAAAATATGGTAAGCACTATAAACAAAGAAGAAAAAGCAGTAGAGAATTTACTCACCACAATCATATTGCCATAGTAACTTTGGGTAGTGCCAAATTCGGAGATATTCAATCCCAATATCGCCAATAATCCAATAATGGAAATCGGCACGATGGCTTTTCGTAGATTTAGAATTTCAAATAAAAGGCATAAAACACCTAATCCTATTATAGCTATTAATGTATTCATTTTGAAGTGGACTTATTTGATTCTATTAATTTGATTTACAATTTCTTCAATACTTGGCATAATTAATTCCACGATTGGTTTTGGATACAATCCAAAGAAGAACAATACGGCAATAATGACTACCAAAACAATTCCTTCATTTGCAGTGACGTCAGCAAATTGTTTGCTATTCGTTTCGCCCAACATTACTGATTGAAACATTTTAAGCATGTAGTAGGCGCCTAAGATGATAGTGGTACCACCTAAAATGGCATATACCATATTGATTTGTGACAAACTGTATAATACCGTAAATTCTCCAATAAAGTTAAACGTAGTAGGCAAAGCCACTGAGGCTAATACTAAGATTAAAAACAACGAGGTAAATTTTGGTGCTTGTGAGCGAATGCCACCCATATCGGCAATGACTCTGGTTTCGTATCTTCTGTAGATGATTTCAGCAATAAAGAACAAACCTACTACCACAAATCCGTGTGCAATCATTTGCAATACAGCACCACTTATTCCATCGGCAGTTAAAGTATAAGCGCCTGCAGCAATTAATCCCACGTGTGCCAATGAAGAATACGCCAATAATTTTTTCAAGTCTTTTTGTCTCAGCGCCACAATAGACCCATATATTACACCACCAATACCTAAGATTAATGCCATAGTTACATGACCTTTGGCTGCTAATGGAACGATAGGTAATTGCCAACGAATGACACTGTACAATCCCATTTTCAACATAATACCTGATAAAAGCATGGTCCCAACAGTTGGGGCTTTTTGGTACACATTGGCTTGCCAAGTATGAAAAGGAATGATCGGAATTTTAATGGCATACGCTAAGAAGAAAGCAACAAACAACCAAACTTGTTCTTGACCATTTAAGTTCAATTGGTATAAATCTTCAATCAATAAGCTTCCTGCTTTTTGGTACAAATAGGCAAAGCCAATCAACATAAACAACGAACCTGCTAAAGTGTAGATGAAAAATTTCACTACTGCTTTTTTACGTTCTTCGGCATCTCCATTCCCCCAAACTAAGGCAATGAAATAAATTGGTAATAATGATAATTCCCAGAAGATGTAATACAACAATCCGTCTGCCGCTAAGAAAGTTCCCGCCATAGCAAAAGCCATGAATAAAATCAAAGCGTAGAATGTTTTGGCGTTTTTAGGCTCATTTCCAAAAGTAGAAAAGATGATGATTGGTGTCAAAGCTGTTGTTAGTAATAACATCGCTAAAGCCAATCCATCCGCTTTTAAAGCAAAAGAGATATTAGGTTGTGCGATCCATTGACTGATGAAACCGATGTTTTCGCCCAAATTATAATGATTGAGTAAAACTATCGAAGCCCCTAAGGAAACAAGTCCGAAAAGCAACGCTACTTTTGATGCAAATTTGTCGCCAACACTATAGGTTGCAAATGCGCCAAATAAAAGAATAATTAATATAAGAGATACATTCATAGTGTATAATTATTGAGCTAAAAATAAATAGGAAATAATGGCACAAAGGCCCAAAACAAAAGCGAAAAGGTATAATCCAACACTTCCATTTTGTACTTTTTTCCCTTGAAGACTAATTTCGTTGGTTACTTTTCCAAATCCAAATACTACAGATGACAAAGTAGTTTCTACTTGGTCTCTGAAGAATTTAGACAATTCATTAATCGTTTTAACAAACAAGAAATTATAAATTTCGTCTAAATAGTATTTGTTATACAATACTTTGGCAAATCCTGTTATAGACGCATCGTCTCCAGGTACTGTGTTTTGTTTGTTGTATTTTGAATAAGCAATTCCAATTCCGACTAATCCTCCAACAACAGCTACCGCCATTAACAGGTATTCAGTGGTGCCTAAATGGTGTTCTTCTGAAGCTAATTTTGGCAAAATTGGAATTAAATACTCATTTAACCAAGAATTTCCAGGTAAGCTAATTAATCCACCTATAGTTGCCAAAATAGCCAGAATAATTAATGGAAAAGTAATTAAAGCTGGACTTTCGTGTAAGTGGTGTTTTTGTTCTTCGGTTCCTCTAAATTCGTTAAAGAAAGTTAAGAACATCAAACGGAACATATAAAACGCTGTCATAATAGACGCTACCGAAGCTACCACCCATAACGGCATGTTATGATGGAAAGCCGTTAATAAAATTTCGTCTTTAGAGAAAAATCCTGAAAATACAGGAACTCCTGAAATAGCTAAAGAAGAAACTAACATGGTGATATAAGTAATTGGCATAGCTTTTTTCAAACCACCCATATTGCGCATATCTTGTTCGCCGTGCAAAGCGTGAATCACAGAACCTGAACCCAAGAACAAACACGCTTTAAAGAAGGCGTGC
>JACCDQ011393678.1_pt1 | contig 37430 bp, 28 predicted proteins | sample 7446031 | NCBI WGS metagenome assembly JACCDQ01 (sample SAMN15323442, study PRJNA562643) | freshwater metagenome | isolation source: river surface water | place: USA:Blue River Watershed | collected 2017-08-17 | reverse complement strand
TGCGTTGCCGCCGCATCGCGCACGCGCTGCGCATTGGTCACGAGGAAGTCGTCGCCGATCACCTGTACGCTGGCGCCGGCGGCACGCGTGAACGCGATCATGCCGGGCGCATCGTCTTCGGCCACCGGATCCTCGATCGACAGGATCGGATATTTCGCTACCCAGCCCAATAGCACATCGATCCATTCGTCCGTCGTGAAAGCACGGCCTTCCAGTGCAGGCCGATAGATGCCGTCACGGCCAAACTCGGACGCGGCGATGTCGAGCGAGATCACGACCTCGCCGTTCCGATAGCCCGCCTTGTCGATGGCGCGCGCCAGCATCTGCAGCGCGTCTTCATTGCCATCGAAGTCAGGCCACCAGCCGCCCTCGTCGGCCACGCCAGCCCGCTTGCCGGCATCGGCCATCAGCTGCCCTGCGGCACGGTAGACATTGGCCACCATCGCCAATGCCTCATCAATGCTGTCGGCACCGACCGGCATGACCAGAAAATCCTGGATATCGACGCGGCGGCCCGCATGCGCGCCGCCACCGAAAATCTGAATCTCAGGCAGTGGCAACGTCACCGGCGCATCGCCCGCCAGGTATTGCCACAGCGGCAGCCGCGCAGACCGCGCAGCTGCGTCGAGCACCGCCATGGAGGTCGCGATCAGCGCGTTGCCGCCCAGCCGCGACTTATTCGGCGTGCCGTCGAGCGCGATCAGCAGGCTGTCGATCTGCCGCTGCTCGCGCGCATCCAGCCCCAGCAGCGCCGGCGCGATCTCGCGCGTGACATTGGCGACCGCCTTGCTGACGCCATAGCCGCCGAAGGCGTCGCCGCCGTCGCGCAGCTCGACGGCTTCATGACTGCCGGTCGATGCGCCGGCCGGCGCAATGCCACGGCCAATGCTGCCGTCAGCCAGCTGCACATCGACCTCCACGGTCGGTCGGCCGCGCGAGTCCCAGATGCGGCGCGCGCGAACGTGGGCAATACGGGTCGGGTTGATCGAATTCATGAGCAGATATCCTTGGTCCAGGCGGCACGCATCGCGGCCAGTGAGTCGGAGGGCGTCAGCATGAAGCGGCGCGCGAATGCGCGCTGCGCTGCCCGGCCGGCGTCGTCCAGATATTCCAGCGGCGATTTGCCGTCCACGCGCGCCAGCAAAATACCGGCGAGCAGCTGCGCGATGCGCGCCTCCAGTGCGGTGCGCGGCTCCCAGTCGGCCTGCGCGAAATACGCATCGGTAAACGCGTCGAAGCAGGCCAGATACGCCTGCGCCGACGATGGCCGCCACAAACATTTCGCCAGCAAATGGGTGAGGCAGAACGCGGCATCGAAGGCCGGGTCGCCATACCACGCACATTCGGCGTCGAGGATCACCGGCCCGTTCGGGCCGGCGAGAATGTTCTTCGGGCTGATATCGCCATGTACCAGCGCCAGCCGGTTGGCCGCGGTGCGCTCGACCAGGCGGTACAGCGCCGGTGCGCAATCGGTGTGCACTTGCGCAGCCGCGTTGAAATAAGGATCGAGCCTGAGCTCGAAGAAATTCTGGTCGTTGGCGAATGCTGCCGCCAGTTCGGGCCGGTGCGCGCTGCGCGCATGGATGGTCGCCAGCAGTGTGGCTACCTGCGCGGCAAAGGCAGGCTCGGCTACACCATCGCGCAGCAGCGATTTCCATACCGGGTGCTGTTCAGGTGCCAGCCACTGCATTGCAAAGGTGTAGGAGGACGGGTCTTCACCCAGGATCTGCGGCACTGCCTGTGGCAGGAAGCGCGCCACTTCGCGTATCCACGCAACCTCTGCAAGGTTGCGCGACAAGGGCGCGCTCCAGTGGGTCGCCACCTTCAGCTCGGGCAAAGCCTGCTTCACGCACAGTGCGCCGCGCCGCGTGTCAACGCGGAGGATCATCGACGATACGCCGCCGGACAGCGGCTGCATCACGGGAGTTTCGTCGGCGTCGACCAGCCTCATGCGCACCAGCGCAGTCAGGACGACGGCCAGTTCGGCGGGCTGGCTCACGCAGGGATCTCGGGGAAAATAGGTCGCGTCACTATAACGGATCGCGCCCGCCGCCGGCTTTTGATTCGCGGATCGGCGCCTTTACACCGAGTACAGCGCGACCAGCACGATGCATACCGCTGCCGATGTCCATACCACCGTCATCGCGCGCGCATTGCGCAGGCGGGCGGCGAGCGTCGACCAGCCCGAGCGGCGGCGACGCTCCTGCCCGTCCCAGTAGGCGACCTCGGTCCATTCCTCGCGGGCGATCCATTCGTCATGCTCGCGACGGCGCTCGGGGTCGGACAGCACTTCGTAAGCGGTGCTGATCAGCTGGAACGTGCGGGTCGCTTTCGCGCTGCCGCCGTTTTTATCCGGGTGGTACTTGTGACAGAGGGTGCGATAGGCCGCGCGGATGACCTCCGGCGGGGCGTCGCGCGTGACCTTCAGGTTGTCATAGTGGGTGTGAACCCTGGCCATGGCGATATGGTTCTGATGATGGTTGTCCTGGTCGCACAGTATAAACCGGCGGCGGTACGGCGCTTGTCCCACATCGAGACTTCACGCTGAAAAGTTCGCGCCGGATTAGCCAAGCGGGTCGACATTGAAGGCCGGCAGGTCTTCCGGCCCGCTGGCCTTGCAGCGATCGGCCCAGGCCAGCGCCTCGGCGATCGTCACGTGCATGTCGAGATAGCGGTAAGTACCGAGCCGGCCGACGAAGCTGACCCGGCGCTCGGCACGCGCGCGCGCCACATAGCGCGCCAGCAGCGCCTTTTCGCCGGCCAGGCGCAGCGGATAGTAAGGTGTGTCGTCCGGCCCGCAATCGCGGCTGGTTTCGCGGCTGATGACGGTGGCCGCATGGCTCTCCCACGGCGCAAAATGCTTGTGCTCGGCGATGCGTGTCCACGGCACCTCCGGATCGCAATAATTGATCACCGCATTGCCCTGATAGTCGCCATCATGCGTCTCCCGCTTGAAATCGAGCGTGCGGTAGCCCAGCCGCCCGTCGACGTGATCGAACCACGCATCGATCGGGCCGCTGTAGAACACGCGCGCATAGTCCGCACACATGGCGCGCGTGAACCTCGCGCCGAGATGCACACGGATGCCGTGCATGTCCAGCATGCGCTCGACGATGCGCGTGTAGCCGTGGCGCGGCATGCCCTGCCAGCGGCTGGCGTAATAATTGTCGTCGTAGTTGAAGCGCAGCGGCAGCCGCTTCAGCACGCTGGCAGGCAGCGCCGACGGCGCCCTGCCCCACTGCTTCTGCGTATAGCCGTGAAAAAAGGCCTCGTACAGCGCGCGGCCCATGCCGGCCAGCGCCTGTTCTTCAAAATTGCGCGGCGCGTGCGGAAATGTTTCGGCCTGCGCAGCCAGCCACGCGCGCGCGCCGGCCGGATCCAGGCTGCGCCCGAAAAACTGGTTGATCGTATGCAGGTTCACCGGCATCGAATACACCTGCCCGCGCACGACAGCCTTCACGCGGTTGACAAAGGGCATGAATTCATCGAAGCGGCGCACATAGTCCCAGACGCGCTCATTATCGGTATGAAAAATATGCGGACCATAGCGGTGCAACAGAATGCCGGTATCGGCATCGCGCTCGGTAAAGCAATTGCCGGCCACATGCGCGCGCGGCTCGAACACATCGATCTCATGGCCGGCGCGCGCCAGTTCATGCGCGATCACGGCGCCGGAGAAGCCGGCGCCGGCCACCGCTATCCTTGCCATCGTGCCTCCTGTTGACTGCAAAGCCGGCCGTTCACATGCGCCCCTGCAAAGGCTCGAGGCCGGTCTCGTCTTCTTCGGACGCCTGCGCGCGCAAGTGCAGGTAGCGCGCCAGCGCGTCCTCCAATGAGGGCATGTGCTGCCCGCGCTCACTGGCGAGCGCACTATACACGGGTCGCCGCGCCGGGCTGTGCAGCAGCGCCGTCGGGCGCTCCTGCAGCGTCAGCGTCGGTATGCCGGCCATGCGCGCCGCCTTGCGCGCCAGCGCCGCCCAGCTCAGTGCATCACGGTTGGCCAGGTGCCACAGCCCCTGTTCGCCGTCAATCAGCAGGTTCAGCGAGGCGTGCACGAGGTCGGGCACGTAGGTCGGCGAGACGATCTGGTCGGATGCCGCGACAAAGGGCTGGCCCTGCGACAGCGCGGCCAGCGCGAGCGACACAAAATTGACGCTGTCCCAAGGCCCGAAAAACGCGCTGGTGCGCACCACCAGCGCCGACGGATCCACGGCCAGCACGCGCCGCTCGGCTTGCGCCTTGGTCCGCCCGTAGACCGACAGCGGCGCCACCGGATCGCTCTCGAGATAGGGACGGCGGTGCTGGCCGTCGAACACCAGATCGCTGGAAAAGGTCAGCAGTTTGACACCGTGCCGCGCGCAGGCAATCGCCAGCACCAGCGGCCCGCTCACATTCTCGCGCTGACAACGCTCGGGCTCACGCTCGGCCTCGTCCACGCGCACATAGCCACAGGCATTAACGATCGCCCACGGACGGTGCTCACGGATCGCGCGCTCGACAGCAGCAGCATCGGCGATGTCAACCTGTGCTCGATCGAGCACGCGGAACGCCAGATTGCGCACCGCGCAGATGCGCGCAAATGCGCGGCCCAGTGTGCCGGTGGCACCGACCACCAACAGCGGCTGCGCGCTGCGCGCCAGCGGCGCATGCGACGGCACCCAGTCGTCCATCGCGGGTATCGACACCGGTGGGCACAGGAAGCGGCCGGGGCGCCGCCACCAGCCTTCGCCGAACAGCACCGGATGCGATGGCCGCCGCCCGGTGGCCAGCTCGCGCATGAGCGTGGCGACCGCCGTGATGCGCGGCGGCGACGAGCGCACGTCGAGCGGCCCGGGCTCGTAATAATTCTGCTCAATGGTGACGAGGCTGTTCCAGTCGAATGAGCCGAGTAATGCCCACGCAGTGACGGCGCGCACGTCCACGCCCTCGGCGCGCACACGCTCGGCACCGCGCCAGATCTCATAGAGCCAGCGCAGTTGGTCTTCGCGCTGCGCGTCAATATGCGCCTCGGTGACGGCCAGTGGAATACGGTAGCGCTGCCATGCCTCGCGCAGCAGCGGCGCAATGCCCGGTGTGGGCACAGCGAACGCGCGCGGCGCTTCCATATCGGCCAGCGTCTGCCCCCGGTAGCGGCCGACGTGGGAGTCGGGATACCGTTCGGTGCGATGGTCCAGCCAGCGCTCGCTGGTGATGTAGTAGTTCACGCCGATCAGGTCGGGCGGACAGGGATGCTCGCGGAACCAAGCGAATTCGCTGGCCGCTATGCCGCTGGCCAGCAGGTCGTCCCACAGCGCATGGCCGGGCCCGACGCGGCCGCACAGCAAGTCCCAGGCGAGCCAGCGGCGCTCGTTGTAATAGTCGACCAGCGCCGACATCGGCGGCGTGCCGTAGCTCTTGCCGAGATCGTCGGTCTGCAGCAGCTGCGCGCCAGGATGGATACGACGGATCGCCTGCATCGCCAGCACGATGCCGCGGCACTGGTTCAGTACCGCGCGCAGGAAGCTGGCGTCGTCACGCGCATGCGGATACCACGCACCGTACAGCGCGGCGAAGCGCGCGGTCGTCAGCGGTTCATTGACCGGGGTATACAGCGTGACCCACGGATAGCGCGCCGCGACCGCGCCCGCATAATCAGCCAGCCGCGCGGCAAAACCGGGATCGAGCAAATGGGTGTCGCGCGGGCCGCTGCCATGATGCACCAGCCCGACGATGGCTTCGATGCCGAGCCGCTGCAAGGCGACGAGCCGCTCGTCGCTCCAGCGCCAGTCGGCCGACGCCGGCCCGGCCGGCGCGACCTGCTCCCACAGCACCGGATAGCGCAGCGCGCGAATGCCGAGCGACGCGAAGCGGTCGAGATCCTCGTGGCGCGCTGCATGGCCGTTGCGCTCGAGCTGGCTGAAATAGCGGTCGTGCACGCGGTTGATCGTGCACTCGACGCCGCCCCACAGCGCGAGGCCGTCGTTCATCCGGCGCCGCCAAGTTCCAGGTCGCCGGGCGCGCGGCGAAATGACCTCAGCAGCTGGCGCATAGCATCCGTGGTGGCCTCCCAGGAGGTTGCGGCCAGCTTGGCGCGCATGCGCCGGATCATCCGCAGGCGCGCACCGTCCGGCATGGCCAGTGCGCGCCGGCAGTGCGCGATGAATTCTGCAGGCGAATGCGCAATCGCGATTACGTCCGCATGCTGGCCGACCACGTCGGGCACGGCAGTGGCCACCACTGGCAACTCGGCCGCCATGTATTCGAGCGACTTGGTCGGGCTGATGAAGCGCGTTGCCTCGTTCAGCGCGAACGGCAGCAGGCACAGGTCCCAGCTGGCGAGGAAAGACGGCAGCGCGGAATACGGTTGTTGACCTGTGTAGTGAATGTTGGTCCGCCGTGGCAGACGCGCCGGGTCGATCTTGGCGATCGGGCCGACCAGCACGATCTGCCAGTCCGGCTCGCTATCGGCCAGTGCCGCGAGCAGATCGATGTCGCAGCGTTCATCCAGCACGCCGAAGAAACCCAGCTTCGGGCCCGGCAGGCGCCGGTAGGTGGGATGCGCGATATTGCGGTCGAGCGCCTGCCGGAAGTGCGTCACATCGACGCTGCTCGGAAAACAATGCACGTTGCGATGAAAACGCCGTTTCGCCGCATACAGACTGGGGCCTCCGGCAAACACCAGATCGGCGCGCGCGAACAAAGCCTGCTCCTGCGCGATCAGGCCGGGCGGCGGATGCAGAAAGGCCGACAACTCGTCCATGCAGTCGTAGACCACGGTGTCCGGGTCGAGCGCGTCCAATGCCGGCAAGGCCATTGGCGTGTACAGCCAGGCCAAATGGCGCTGCCGACGCGCCAGGCCCTGCAGCAATTCGCGCAGCGTCGTGCAGCTGTCCCAACAGCTGCGCTGCCCGCTGTCCGACGCCACTCGGGCGGCCGCCGGCTGCCGCCACACCGTCAGCTGCGGCAGCGGCTCACTGGCCTGCCACGCGGCGTCTGCGCCGGCGGCGAACAAGGGCTCTTCGATGAAGCAGATTCGGTAGTGCTGCGCCAACCGGGACATCAGTTGCTGCGGCCGCTGGAACACAAAGTCCCAGCGCAGATGAGAAAACACGAAGAGAGTTTCCATGGCGCCCGTACGGAAATTGATCGGCTGCTAATGATTTAAGACCGCGCATCGGCTCGGACTGTTCGACCTGGCCGCTTGCCCGCGCTCAATGGATAGCGACGATGACCGTGCCGCCTGGCAAGCGCGCTCGCAACCGTCGCGTCTGCGGAATTTTTCTTCCGCTCAGAAACTATTTCCGTAGGCCACGAACAAAGGGGGTATTCCGTACAGAAAGAATTTCACCCCCATGTCCGCGACCTCTGTTCTGCCTGCAATTGATGACACCGCACCTGCTTGCGCATCCGCTTCCACCGCCGCCTCCGCCCTGCTTCCGCTGCTGCAGCGTCTTGCGCTGCCGGCGCTGTTCGCCTGGTTCGGGGTGCTGATGGGTTCCTGGGTCGGACGCATACCGGCGCTGCGCGACGGCGTGCAGGTGTCGCACGGGCAGTTGTCGTTCATCTTGCTGATGGGCGGCCTTGGCGCCGTACTGTCCTTCCCGTTGTCGTCGCGGCTGATGGCGCACTTCGGCGGCAAGCGCACGATGCTGATCTCAGGCATCGCGCTGCTCGCGGTGCTGCTGGCGATCGGCGCCGCGCCGTCCGTGCCGCTGCTGATGGCGGCGGTGTTGATGCTGGGACTCGTCGCGAGCACCTACGACGTGGGCATGAATGCCGTCGCGGCGAGGCACGAGACGGCCAGCGGCAAATCGCACATGTCCCTGCTGCATGCCTGCGCCTGCGCCGGCGGTCTGGCCGGCGTAACGCTTGGCAGCGGTATGGCAGCGTTGCACATCGCGCCGCTGCAGCACTTCGCGCTGCTGGCGGTGCCGATGGCGCCGCTATTAATGGCGGGCATTCGCCGGCTGCCCGACGACGGCGGCGAGAAGATCGCGAAAAAGTCGTTCGTGCTACCGCGCGGCGAGCTGGCGGTGCTGGGTGCGCTCGGCCTGTTAGGCGCGATTGCAGAAGGCAGCATTGCCGACTGGGCCGGGATTTTCATGAAAGATCACATGGGCGCATCGGATGGCCTCGCACCGCTGTCACTGGCGGCGTTCTCGACCATGATGCTGCTGGCGCGCATCCTTGGCGACGGCCTGCGCGCACGCTATGGCGCGCGCAGGCTGGTCGCCGGCGGCGCATTGCTGGCCTCGGCCGGACTGAGCTGCGCGGTGTTGGCGTCGGGGCCCATGACGGCACTGTGCGGCTTCGCGGTGGCGGGCCTTGGCCTGGCGCTGGTGTTCCCCTTCGTGTTCAGCGCCGCCGGCCGTGAAGGCACGGTCGCATTGGCCGGCGTAGCGACGATGGCGTACAGCGGCAGCCTGATGGGCCCGCCGCTGCTGGGTGCGATCGCGCACCATCTCGGGCTGCAGGCGGCCATCGGCTTCGTTGCGCTGCTGGCGCTGGCGATTGCGGCGGCCGCGTCACGGACGCGGCTGCTGAGGTGAGGTGGCGGCCGGCTTTTCGATCCGGGTGACACCACCAGTGATCGCCGGCGGATCGCTGGCGGGAAACGACAGTTCGATCGCGTCGTCCAGCAGTTCCTGCTGCCTCTCGTCCGGATCGGGCGAATCGAGGCGCCGCTCGATCTGGTCGCAGGCGGCGGCGTCGCCCGGCTCCAGGTCCTTGGGCGTGATCGATACCGGGTTATCTTCGTGCGACGGATGGGATGCGACCGGCGCCGCAGCGCCGGTCGGTTTGCTTTGCTGGGACATGGCATTCTCCGTTGATAAGGCATCGCTTGCCTGCGATGCACGTCTTCATCGGATAACCATCCGTGGTGAAAGTTTCACCGGTGAGCCTTCGGCGTCGGTCTGGCGCCAAATCAGCATTGGCCAGGCAGTGATTAGTCCCTGATCAGGCGTCAAACAGCGCGCTGCGATCAAGCTGGCGGATGTCCGGCACACCGAGCAGCGCCAGCGTGATGTCAATCTCACGCTGCAGCATGTCGATCGCCCGTTCCACGCCCGGCTGACCGGCCGACGCCAGCCCATACAATCCGGCACGGCCGATGATGCAGGCCGACGCGCCCAGCGCCACTGCCTTCACGACATCGCTGCCGCGGCGGATGCCGCCGTCCATCAGCACCGGGATGCGGCCCTCGACCGCCTGCACGATCGGCGGCAGCGCGGCGATTGCCGACGGCGCGCTGTCAAGCTGGCGGCCGCCGTGGTTCGACACGACGACCGCATCGGCGCCGAGCTCGACCGCGCGGCGCGCATCGTCGGCACGCAGCAGGCCTTTGATCACCAGCTTACCTTTCCAGGTGCTGCGCAGCTGCTCGAAGTCTTTCCAGCTGACCGACGCATCAAAGTTCTGGCCGATCTTCTCGGCCAGCGTCACCAGCCCTTGCGACGGGCCGTTGTGATTGTCCAGATTGCCGAAGGTGAAGCGCGGCGCGCTGGCCATTCTCATCAGCCAGCCGATCTTGCGCGCATAGTCGAACGCATTCGAGAGGTCGATCCGCGGCGGCAGCGTGAAGCCATTGCGGATGTCGCGCTCGCGCGGGCCGGCCACCGGCAGGTCGACCGTCAGCACCAGCGCCGGGCAGCCGGCGTCCCATGCGCGATCGACCAGCGACTGGGTCAGCCCACGATCTTTTTGAACGTACAAATGAAACCAGTGGCCCTTGCGGCCGCGCTCGGCCACTTGTTCGATGCTGGCGTTCGACGTGGTCGACTGGCAAAAGCCAATGCCCTTGGCCGCCGTGGCGCGCGCCAGGCACAGGTCGCCTTCGGGCCACAAAATGCCGGCAATGCCGGTCGGGCCGAATACCATCGGCGAGCTCAGGGTCTGTCCCAGCAGCTCGACCTGCTGGTTGCGCGTGCTGACATCCACCAGCATCCTCGGCGCAAAGCGGATCGCCGCAAAATCGCCTTCGTTGTCGCGCAGCGTGCGCTCATCATGGGCACCGCCGTCGATAAACCCGAATACCGAGCGGGGCAACTTACGGCGCGCGACTTCTCGAAGGTCGGCGATATTCACCGCTCGCTGGAAATTCATGCTGCTGTCTCCTGTTATTTTTATGGGGGATGGGATCACGGCGGATAGCGGCGATCGCTGCGCCCGGTGCGCTATGCGCTGTTTTTTCTGCAGCGACATATTACCCAATCTTCACTGCCTTCCCGGAGGACGCCGACAATTTATTGCCGAAGCTACGGCGACGCCGCTGCGCGGAATGCAGCTTGCGCTCCGCGCTCAGGTCGGACCGACGGAGATGGCCGGATCGTCAGGGCGCGGCGGCTGTTGCGATGCGTTCTGCGGACGCCGGCTCAGCGGCCGTTGCTCTTCCGCCGTCGGCGGCAGCTCCGCATAAACTTGCTCATCGATAACATTATGAAATTGACTACCATCCAACGGATGGACCAACGGCTGCGCCGGCGACTCGGTGGGAGCCGTCGGCAATTGATCTGGCGGATCCGGCTGATCGGGTTGAACGTTCGGACCACTTTTCTGGTCAATTGAGTTCATTGAGTTTGCGCAAACCTTAGAGCGATTGCTTGACAAAATTTGTAATGTAAATGGCAAGCATCATGGAATGATTCCATTATTTAAGCACCAGGCGACGTCCTCATTTCAGGCCGCCTTTTGTGCTACCCCGCCGGGACCGCAGCTGAAGTGTCCGGCCCAGACCGATATGGCATGCAATGACTAGTGACACCCTGTCCACCACTTCCGAAGGCGAACTGCGCAGCGTGATAGAAAGCAGCTCGATGCAGCTTGGATCCGGTTACGGCAATTCAGTGCCGGACATCCTGCATGCCGTGCGCGAGCACCTGAAAATGGAGGTCGCGTTCGTATCGGAATTCACGCGCGGCCAGCGTGTGTTCCGCTATGTCGATTCGTCGTGGCCGAAAAACCCGGTACGGGTCGGCAATGGCGATCCGCTGGAAGATTCGTACTGCGCGCGCGTGGTCGACGGCCGCATGCCTGAGCTGATCAACAATGCCCAGACCAATGCCTGCGCCGCCGAACTGCCGGTTACCTTTGCGATACCGGTCGGCGCGCATATGAGCGTGCCCATCCGGCTGACGGACGGTTCGGTCTATGGCACGTTTTGCTGCTTCAGCCGCAGCGCCGACGAGAGCCTGAACCAGCGCGACCTGAACCTGATGCGCGTGTTTGCCGAGCTGGCCGGCAAAATGATCGAGCGCGAGCGTTTGCTGAACCAGACCCGGCACCAGACGCATGAGCGAACACTGCAGCTGCTGCAGGAAGACGCGATCCACATGGTCTATCAGCCGATCTTCGATCTGGAGAAGGCGACCATTACCGGCTTCGAGTCACTGGCGCGCTTCTCGTCCACGCCGACGCGCTCGCCGGATCTCTGGTTCAACGACGCCCACACGGTTGGCCTCGGGGTCGAGCTGGAGATCATGGCGATCGAAAGCGCGCTGTCGCTGTTGCCGCACCTGGGCGCCGATCTCGACCTGGGCATCAACGCGTCGCCCGACACCATCCTCGACGAGCGCTTCGACAAGCTGCTGTCCGGGCTGGACTCAGTCAGTCAGCTGGTGCTTGAAATTACCGAACATGCGGCCGTCGACCGCTACGAGCAGATCGCCAGCCGGCTGCGGCCTTTTCGCGACTGCGGGCTGAAGATCGCGGTCGATGACGCCGGCGCCGGTTATGCCAGCTTCCGTCACATCCTCAACCTTGAGCCGGACCGCATCAAGCTCGACATGAGCCTGACGCGCGACATCGACATCGACCCGGCCCGCCGTGCGCTGGCGGCGGCCTTGATCCACTTTTCCGCCGATACCGGCAGCACCCTGGTGGCCGAGGGAGTAGAAACGGCCGCTGAAGTGGCGACCCTGATCGAGCTCGGTGTCGAGAAGGCGCAGGGCTACTTCCTGGGTCGCCCGATGACGCTGCAGACGCTGCAGCACAGCGGCAGCGTGCGCTGGAGCGGGCCGCACGGCATTGCGTCATCCCGTCAGGCCGCGCAGCAGCGCTCCGGCGCCTGAGCAGCGGGCCGCCGCTACCCTGTCAGCAATTGCCCTTCTTTCGCTGTCCGGGCGGGCAGTGGCCGGGACCGCCATGATCGCCGTGGCCGTCGCGCTCACGATAGCCACGATCATCATGATCATGATGATCATGATGACCATGACCGCCGCGCTGCCAGCGGCCGCGATGCAATTCCCAGCCACGCGGCCCTTCCTGCCAGCGCGGCTGCGCGTACACATAGCCTGCGCGCGCGCGCAGCCAGTGGCCCGGCACCCACACGTAGGCGCCGCCATTCCAGTTCCAGTAGCCTTCGACCCACACATAGCCACCGCGCGGCGGCGGCATCGGCTCATAGCGCACCGGCGGCGGCATGCCGGAGGAAATCGTCACGCCCCATTGAATGTCGGGGCCGGCGTGTGCAGTGGACAGGGCTGCGGCCAGCAGCAGGCCGGCAATGGCCGGGCGTTTCATGGTGTCTCCTGTGGGCTCAGTGAATGATGCGTCATGATCATCCCCCCGAGCAGCAGAACGACGGTGCACGCTTTACAAAACGAAACGGTTTGGCTCTCCGCACCCGTGTCCGCGCGTCAGGTCTCGATCAGTCCGTGCCGCACCGCGATCAGCGTCAGTTCGGCCTGATTCGCCACGCCCAGCTTCTGTTTGACGTTATATAAATGCGTGCCGACCGTGCGCGGAGAAATGTTCAGCAGATCCGCGATCTGGTTGACCGACAGGCCTTTGGCCAGTTGGATGAAGACACCGAACTCGCGCTCGGACAAGACTTCGATCGGGCTTTTTTCGCCATTGAATTCTTCCAGCGCCATGCGCTGCGACAGCTGCGTGTCGATGTACATGCGCCCTTCGCTGACCTGCCGGATCGCGTGAATCAGCTCGTCCGGCGCGCTGCGCTTGGACAAATAGCCGAGCGCGCCCGCCTTCAGCATATAGCGTACATAGCTCGGGTCTTCATGCGACGACAGGCCTAGCACGCGCGCCATCTTGTCGCGCGCCACGATTCGGCGCGTCGCCTCCACGCCCATGGTGCCGCCGAGCGAGATATCCATCACGATCACGTCCGGCTTGGCCGCCGGAATCTGCTGATAGGCGGCTTCCGCCGAATCAGCCTCGGCCACCACCTTGATATCTTCGGTCGCCTCCAGCAGCATGCGAAAGCCAAACCTCACCACGGCGTGGTCGTCGACCAGCATTACGTTAATTGTTTTTTTCATTCTGTCCCTTGCCGCTTTCGTTCACCGGAAGGCGCACGCGGACTTCCAGTCCGCCACCGGCTGCGGCACCGAATACCACGTCGCCGCCGTGCGCTGCCGCCCTCTCCTGCATGCCGCGCACGCCATAATGGCCTTCTCGCTGCAACACCTCGGCACCTTTGCCATTATCGACGATGGTCAGCGCCAGCACGGGCCCTTCCATGCCGATGCCTATTTGCGCGCGCGACGCCTGCGCATGTCGGACCACATTCGTCACCGCTTCCTGCACGATACGGTAGGCTGACAGCTCCAGCGCATCGTCCAGCGTCGGCAGCGCCTGGCCGACCGACAGCTCGAATTTCACGTCCGGATGGTTCTGCTGCGTCTCGGTCAGCAGGTCGCGCACTGCATCGATCAGCCCCATGCCCTCCAGCTGGATGGGCCGCAGGCGCGGGATCATCCGCCGCATCGCGTCGGAAGTCATGCCGGCGGTATCGAAGAGCATCTGCGCATGACGCGACAGCGGGCCGCCGGCCACATCGGGATGCTGCATCATCGATTTCGCGATGCTGCGGATCGCCGTCAGCGACTGGCCGAGCTCGTCGTGCAGCTCGCGCGCCAGCGCCGCGCGTTCTTCCTCGATGCGTGCATGCAGCAGTTGCGTGAATTCGCGCTGCGCATCGAGGCGTGCCTGCGCCTCGGCACTCGCCTGTCTCACCTGGATATTGTCCTCGACCGCTTGCGCCATCCGGTTGAACGCGCGCCCCATTTGCCCGGCCTCCTTGCCGGGCAGCGGCGGCAGCCGCACCTGATGGTCGCCCTGCTCGATCTCGGACAGGCCCGTCTCGATACGCTCAAGCGGCGCGATCCAGCGACCGACCAGCCAGAAAATGATCAGATCGGCCAGCGCCAGCAGCGTGATCTGCGCCAGCAGTATGTCGCGCAGGTTGTCCCAGCCATCCAGGATCGCGCGCGTCGGGTTGGTGCTGACCACCAGATTCGCCTGCCGCAGCCGAATCACCTGCTCGATCCGCGGCGGCCTCACCAGGGTGGCATACCAGACCGGCGCATCGCGACCGGCCTTGTACTGCGACGGCGGCGATTCGTACAGCAGTGCGCCGTGGCTGTCGTACAAACGGATATCATTGGCGCGCACGCGGCCGGTAGCGCGCAGGAATCCGACCAGCTCGCTGAGGTCGTCGCCATAATAGTCGCCGATCCTGCCCAGCAATTGCGACGCAATGCGGCCAGAGGCTTCCATTTCTTCACGCACACTGGCGCGGGTCGCAGACAGCTCGACGGCGATCAGCACCGAGAAAATCAGGATCGTCAGAAAAGAGAAGATCAGATTGATCTTCAGCCGCAGGCTCATGCCGACGGCAGGCAGGGCAGAAATCGGCTCGGACAGGCCGGTGGGCTCGTCCGGGTGGGCAGTGTCAGTGGTCATCGTTGTGATCGGGGCGGCAACGTGCATGGCGCGCCGCATCATGGTTTTGGCCGATCATAGCAGCACGCTCGCCGCGTGACGGGAGCCCGATGCCGATGCCGTCGCGTTCATGAAATTCATTAGACAGAATTACGCGTTTCGCGGATGCCGGCCGGAACGGGATCGAAGATGATTCATTACGCCAGCTGACCTGATCGGCGGGCAAATCAAACAACCAACTTTTTGTATTTAGGAGACCACCATGGCATGGACCACCCCGGCAGCTACCGATCTGCGTTTCGGCTTCGAAATCACGATGTACATCGCTAACCGCTAATCTGCGGGATGCGGCCGGCGCTAGCGCCGGCACATCGGAAAAGACGGCTCTTGCAGCCGTCTTTTTTTCGTCCATACCATTATCAAATCGAAAACAATAATTCAATGACTTGCCAGAATCGATGAAAAATCGATGCTAAATCAAAGATTCATGAAATTCTTTAATCGGTAGCAATTGCGGTTCGGCTATCCTCGGCGCGCTTTTACAGAAAATTACGAATCAGCTGAGAGAGTCGTCCATGAAAACCAATAAAACCACCCTCGCCGTCGTGATCGCCGGCTGTTTCGGCACCGGCCTGGCCGTGGCCCAGGAAACCAAGGTGCTGTCGCCCGTCGTCGTGACCGCCACCCGTACTGAGCAAGACAGTTTCGATCTGCCGATGGCCATCGACAAGGTCGAGCAGGATGCCATCCAGGACGCGCAAGTGCGCATGACCCTGTCGGAGAGCCTGGCGCGCGTGCCGGGCGTGACCGCGCCAAACCGCGGCCAGATGTCTAGCGACCCGCAGATCTCGTCGCGCGGCTTCGGCTCGCGCTCGACCTTCGGCACCCGCGGCCTGCGCGTCTATGTGGACGGCATACCGATCTCCAACCCGGACGGCCTGGGCAACCCGGGCAACGTCGACCTGGGCATCGTCAGCGGCATCGAAGTGATGCGCGGCCCGTTCTCTGCGCTGTACGGCAACTCGTCGGCCGGCGTGATCCAGCTGTTCACCGAAACGCCGCCGGCCACGCCGACCGTGACGGGCGACGTCTACTTCGGCAGCTTTAATACCCAGCGCGGCGAGGTCAAGGCCGCCGGTACCCACCAGGGCGTCGAATACCTGCTCGATTATTCGGACTACAGCTCCGATGGCTACCGCAAGCACAGCGCGAACGACAAGCAGCAGGCCACAGCCAAGCTGGGCCTGAAGCTGGCTGAGGACACCAAACTGACCACGCTGGTCAACTGGTTCGATCAATTCGCGCAAGATCCGGGCGGCCTGACCGCCGCGCAGGTGGCCGACGATCCTCGTCAGGCGGCGTTCAACAACCGCAATGCCAACGGCAATGCGCGCGTCTATCGCGGCAACAAGCAGGTCGGCTTCAACCTGGAAAAAACCATCGATGCCAACAACGCGCTGAACCTGATCGCGTATGCCGGCGACCGCTACACCTACAGCTACATCGCCACCGGCGGCGCGAACGGCCGTGCCAGCCGTATCGACCGCGCGTTTTACGGCGCCGAGGCGCGCCTGACCAATCGCGGCAACCTGCTTGAGCGTCCGTATACGCTGACCGTCGGCGCCAGCGGCGGCTATATGGAAGACGACCGCACTGACACCACGACGCTCAACGGCCAGCTGACGCCGGCCAGCGTGCGTTCGCGCGACGAGCTGCAGAAGGCCTACAACTTCGACGTCTATGCACAAGGCTTGTGGTCGGCTGCCGATCGCTGGGACGTGCATGCCGGCGTGCGCCATGTCGATCTGACGCAAAAAGTCGGCGACAACCTGCCGCTGCTGAATGGCAATGGCACCGGTTCGGTCAGCTACTCGAAGTTCACCCCGGCTGCCGGTGTCGTCTTTAAGGCCACGCCTGTGCTGAACTTCTACGCCAACATCGGCCGCGGCTTCGAGACGCCGACGATGATCGAGATCTCCTTCCGCGATGTCAGCGGCAACGGCCCCAACCTCGACCTGAAGCCGAGCACGAACACCAGCGTTGAGATCGGCACCAAGTGGCTGCCGAACGACGCCACCCGCGTCAACGTGGCCGTGTTCGACATCTCGACCGACAACGAAATCGTCGTCTCGGCCAACAGCGGTGCGTACACCACGTACACCAACGCTGCGAAGACCAAGCGCCAGGGCGTTGAAATGTCGCTCGAAAGCCGCCTGACCCGCGAGCTGACCGCATTCGTCGCCTACTCGATGCTGGACGCGAAGTTCGACGAGACCTACACGATCGGCGCCAACACCGTGAACAAGGGTAACCAGATCCCGGGCACGTACAAGCACCAGCTGTACGGTGAACTGGCATGGCGTCACCAGCCGCTGGGTCTGGTCACGGCGATCGAAGGCCGTTACAACAGCAAGGTCTACACCAACGATGTCAACAGCGCGACCGCCGATGGCTACACGCTGGTCAACCTGCGTGCGAGCCTGACGCAAAAGAGCGGCAAGTGGACCGTGACCGAATACGCCCGCATCGAAAACATTTTCGACAAGGAGTACATCGGCGCGGTGCGCGTCAACGACGGCAACCTGCGCTTCTATGAGCCGGCGCCGGGCCGCAACTATCTTGTCGGCGTGCGCGCGAATTACGCGTTCTGATCGGCAAGGCCATCACGAAAAAGCCCGCACAGTTCAACTGTGCGGGCTTTTTTTCTTTCAGATCTCCTGCCGGCCCAGCGCCTTCCATTCCACGGTGTGCTTCACGCAGGCGCGGGCGAAATCCTGAGCATGCTGCTGAGGTGTCTGCGGCTGGTGAAACACCTCGCCAAGTGCCGCGCGCAGCAGCGCCTCGTCATCCTGGTCCTGCACGAACCAGCGCAGCGACGGCGGCACACGCGCAATCATCACCATGTCTTGTTCGAACACATCCATGAATGACTTTTCAGTGATGCCGCCATCACGTGACAGCGCGGCATTGCGGATGTAGTCCGAGCCCTCCATGCACTCTCTCGCGGTGAGCTCGTGCGCAAAGGCCGTACCGGCCGACAATGCCGCCAATAGCGGCAGCGCCTTCAGGAAACACAGCGAACGGATATGGCGCATGGTGACCTCCCCGACGTGATGAAGACACTCGATGGATACCAGCCTTTGACCGCGAATGCACGCTGCGCCGCATCAGGCGGCGCGGTCTTCCTCGCCGGCGTCTTGATCGTCCGACAACTCGGCTGCGGAAGGCAATAAATCCAGTTCGAGCTCGGCCTTGTCCACCAGATATTGCGGCAACGTACCCTTCACCGCCACGCCGAGCCGCTCGAAATCTTTCGCCTGTTTGATCAGGTTGCCGCGTCCCTGATACAACTGGCCGAACGCTTTCGCATAGCTACTGCGCGCGCCGTCGAGCTTGCGCCCCAGATCCTCCATCGTGCCGATGAATACCGTCAGCTTGTGGTACAGCTTGCCTGCACTATCGGCCAGCGCGGCGCTGTGCGCGTTCTGTTTTTCCAGACGCCACAACTGGCGCACGATGTTCAGACTGGTCAGCAAAGTGGTCGGCGTGGCCACCAGCACATTTTGTTCGAGCGCGCGCTGGAACAGGCTCTCGTCGGCACGCAGCGCCTCGACGAAGGCCGATTCGATCGGCACGAACATGAACACCATCTCCGGCGAATTCAGGTCGCCGAGCTCGAAATAACGGCGGTCGGCCAGCTCGGTAATCCGGTCGGCCACGGCCTTCACATGCTCCTTCAGCGCCTGCTTGCGCTCGAGCTCATCGTCGGCATTCACATAACGGGTGTACGCATTCAGCGACACCTTGGCGTCAATGATCAGGTGCTTGTTCTCCGGCAGATAGACAATCACGTCCGGCCGCTGCCGGCCCTGTTCGCCGTTAAAGCTGACTTCGCGCCGGTAATCGCTGCCTTCTTGCAGGCCAGAACGTGCGAGCACATTTTCCAGCACCAGCTCTCCCCAGTTGCCCTGCTTTTTCGCCTGACCTTTCAGGGCGGTCGCCAGATCATGCGCTTCGGCAGTCATGCGCTGATTAAGCTCCTGCAATTGCTTGAGCTCGGTGCGCAGCGCCGCCTGCTGCTGCGCGTCCTGATGGTGCATCTCTTCGACGCGGGTCTTGAATTCCGTCAGGCGCTCGCGCAAAGGATTGAGCAGGTTGCCCAGGCTTTCCACGTTCTGTTCGCTGAAGCGGCGCGATTTGTCCTCCAGGATCTGGTTCGCGAGATTCTGGAATTCCTCCGTCAGCGTGCGCCGGGCGGTATCGCTCATTTGCTGCAGCAAGCGGATCTGCTCGTCCGCCTGCCGGCGTACTTCTTCCAGCCGGGTGTTCGCGCTGGCCAGCCCCTCGCGCGCGATGGCGAGTTCCTTGCGCAGTTGCTCGTTCTGTTGCGCGGCCTGCGCCAGTTGCCCGTCCGTGAGACGCAGCCTTTCCTGCGCGGCCACGAGCTCGGCCTGACGGCCGCGCGACAGCGCAAGCACGGCCAGCGCACCGACGGCCAGCCCGACGACAACACCGATGATGAGGGCCATGATGTCCATGCAATGTCTCCGCTGAATTTCAGTTAATGCTGTGCTGATGGATCGCGCGAGTTTACCAGCGGCGACAGCCGTCGCATGCTGCGCCGGCGATGATCAGCCTACAATGTCGGCTGATTTTTTCCGGATCGATAATGGCGCACATCCAACCTCCGGGCTGGCGCGAACTCGCCGTCACCGGCGCCGCCCAGCGCGAGATCGAGACTCTGGCCCAGCTTGAACAGGCTTTGTCGGATGATTACACCGTCTTTCACGGCGTTCACTGGACGAATGTCGAGACAGGCTGGTCGGCGTATGGCGAGATCGATTTCATCATCGTCGCACCGGACGGCCGGCTGTTGCTGATCGAGCAGAAATCCGGCTTCCTGACTGAAACCGACGAAGGCCTGGCGAAGCGCTATGCCGGCCTCGATAAACCCAAGCTGGTAAAGAACCAGATCCTGCGCGCGGTCGCCGCATTGCGGCAGCGCTTCGGCAACAGCGGCGAGCCGCTGTCAATCGACTATCTGCTGTATTGCCCCGACTATCAGGTGCGCAAGGTGGAGACGGCAGGTATCGCCGCCGACCGCATCGTCGATGCGCGCCGGCGCGACCAGCTGGCTCATGTCGTGCGCGATATCCTGCCGGCCGTGGAAGGCAGTGCGCAGCGCGAGCGCGTGCTGCGCTTCCTGGGCAATGTGCTGCAGCTGGTGCCCGACCCGAGCGCCATGATCGGCCAGGCCAACCAGCTGGTCACGCGGATTGCCGGCGGTCTGGCGACCTGGGCGCGCAAGCTGGATTTTTCGCCGTTCCGTCTGCGCGTGTCCGGCACTGCGGGCAGCGGCAAGACGCAACTGGCGCTGGCCGAATATCAGGCCGCACTGGCGGCCGGACGACGGCCGCTATACGTCTGCTACAACCGGCCCCTGGCCGACCATGTGCAGCGGCTGGTGCCGGCCGGCGGGCGCGTGGCCAACTATCATCAGCTGTGCGACCTGTTCGCGCGCGACACCGGGCTGGCGCCCGACTATGCCGATGCGCAGGTATGGTCACGGCTCGACGCGCATTTCGCCCAGGCCGCGCTGCCGCCCGACTGGCACTTCGACGTGCTGATCGTCGATGAGGGACAAGATTTTTCAGAAGGATGGCGCGATGCGTTGCTGAGGCTGCTGGCCGACGACGGACGCGCGCTGTGGCTGGAAGATCCGCTGCAAAACCTGTACGCGCGCGCGCCGGTGCCGCTGCCCGGCTGGGTCACGCTGCATGCGGACAGCAACTTCCGCAGCCCGCGCCAGGTGGTGCAGCTGCTGACATCGCTGTCGCCGCAGCCACTGGCCATCGACGCCTCCAGCCCTTTTGCGGGTGCCGATATCGATGTACTGACCTGGCCGGCCGACGATATCGCGCAGATGCACGCGCAGACCCGGCAGGCGATCACGCGCTGCCTTGGCGCCGGCTTCACCCGGCAGGACATCGCGCTGGTCAGCTTCCGTGGCCGCGAGCACTCGGCGCTGCTGAACCTGGACGCGCTCGGCCACCATACGCTGAAGTCGTTCGATGGCAGCTACGATTTGTTCGGCAATCCGGTCTTCCGCGACGGCGACCTGCTGGCCGAATCGGTCTATCGCTTCAAGGGCCAGTCGGCGCCGGCCGTGATCTTTACCGAGATCGATTTCGACACGCTCGACGACAAGAGCTTCCGCAAGCTCTTCGTCGGCATGACGCGCGCGCGGCTGAAGCTGGTGCTGGTGATCTCCGAGCGCGCGGCTCGCTACCTGATCGATAAGCTGCCTTAAGCGAGATCGCTCTGAAAATTATCTTTACGGTTGCGGTTAGAATTCTGCCAACGACACACCGCACGGAGACTTCGCATGAGCACCGCACCGCTTCGCCCCGCACGTCGCACTTTCCTTCAGCAGACCGCCGCGCTCGGCGGCGCTTTCGTCCTCGGCATTCAGGGCCGCGCCGCCATGGCAGCGGCCGGCGGCGATGCACCGGAAGTCACTCACTGGGTGGTGATCCAGCCGGACGACACCGTGATCATCCGCATCGCGCGCTCCGAACTGGGCCAGGGTACCTTCACCGGCCTGGCCCAGCTGGTGGCCGAAGAGCTCGACTGCGACTGGGCCAAAGTCCGGCCAGAATACGCGGACGTCAATGAGCACATGCGCCGCAAAAAAATCTGGAAGGACATGTCGACCGGCGGCAGCCGTGGCATCCGCGACTCGCATGAGTATGTGCGCAAGGGCGGCGCGGCCGCACGCATGATGCTGGTCGCCGCCGCTGCGCAGCAATGGGGCGTGCCGGCGGGCGAATGCCAGGCCGCCAATGGCGTGGTCACCCATGCGTCGGGCAAATCGGCGCGCTATGGCGAGCTGGCCGCACTGGCCTCGACGATGCCTGTGCCGGAAAACCCGCCGCTGAAAGACCACACGCAATGGAAGATCGCCGGCACCTCGCCGCAGCGCTTCGACATCCCGGCCAAGGTGAACGGCTCGCAGGTGTATGCGTCTGACGTGCGCTTACCCGGCATGCTGTACGCATCGATCCTGCAAAGCCCGGTGTTCGGCGGCTATGTGAAGAGCCATGATGACAGCGCCGCGCTGACGATGCCCGGCGTGAAGCAGGTCGTGGTGGCCGACGACTGGGTCGCGGTGGTCGCCACCAACTGGTGGCAAGCGAACCAGGCGCTGAAGAAGGTCAGGGTCGACTGGGAAAATGCCGGCAAGGACAAGGTGTCGAGCGAATCGATCATGGCCTATCTGCGCGAAGGGCTGGAAGCGCCCTCGGCACCGGTGGCGCGCAAGGACGGCGATGTCGCACAGGCATTCGCCAGCGCCCATCAGGTGATCGAGGCCGAGTACACCACCGGCTTCATGAACCACGCAACGATGGAGCCGCAGACCGCAGCCGCGCTGTATTCGCCGGAGCGGCTTGAGGTCTGGGTCGGCACGCAGAATGGCGAGGCGTCGATCGCTGCCGCCGCCGAAGTGTCTGGCCTGCCGATGGACAAGGTGTATGTGCACAAGATGCATGCCGGCGGCGGCTTCGGCCGGCGCGGCCCTCACCAGGACTACACGCGGCAGGCGGTGAAGATCGCGATGGCGATGCCGGGCACGCCGGTGCGGCTGCAATGGTCGCGCGAAGAAGACATGCGGCAGGGCCGTTACCGCCCGGTGTCGCTGGTGAAGCTGCGCGGCGCACTGGACAAGGACGGCAACTGGACAGGCTGGCAGGTACGGCAATCCGACCAGTCGATCGCGATCACGGTGTTCCCGAATTTCGTGAAGGACGGCATCGACCAGATCAACACCCGCGTGTTCCGCGACAACCCGTATGCGGTGCCCAACTTCACCAACGAATACATGATGCGCGAGCTGCACGTGCCGCCGGGCTTCTGGCGCGCGGTCGCGCATACCAATAATCCGTTCTACCGCGAATGCTTCATCGATGAGCTCGCGCACGCGGCCGGCAAAGATCCTTATCAATTCCGCCGCCCTCTGCTACAGGGCAAGAAGGACCTGGCGGTGCTGGACGCCGCCGCGAAGGCCATCGGCTGGGACACGCCGGCACCGGCCGGCGTGCATCGCGGCATTGCAGTGGTCGATTCGTATGGCAGCTATACAGCGGCCGCCGTCGAACTGTCGGTTGCGAATGGCAATGTGATCGACGTGCGCCGCGTGGCGGTGGCGATCGACTGCGGGCATGTGGTGCACCCGAACGCCGTCACTGCGCAAGTCGAAGGCGGCGTGCTGTGGGGACTGTCGGCCATCATGGCCGAAGAGATCACGATCGAGAACGGCGCGGTCAAACAATCGAATTTCCATGACTATCCGCTGGCGCGCATCAACGTCAGCCCGGAAATCATCGCGGTGCTGGTGCCGACTTTCGATTTCTGGGGCGGTGTCGGCGAGCCGCCGATCGGCGGCGTGATCCCGGCCATGGTGAATGCGCTGTTCTCGGCCACCGGCAAGCGCATCCGCTCGCTGCCGCTGAAGCATCACGGCTTCCGTTACAAGGCCTGATCCATCGCAGCACGGCCACGGCGGGCATGCCCGCCGTGGCACCGCCTCACGTTACCGCTTTACCGCGTTACAGCTTCACCATCACATGCCGGGCAACGGTGTAATCCTCCAGCGCATACATCGACATGTCCTTGCCGTAGCCTGAGGCCTTCATGCCGCCGTGCGGCATCTCATTGACCAGCATGAAGTGCGTATTGACCCAGGTGCAGCCATACTGCAGCTGGCGCGCGATGTTCATCGCCTTCGATACATTGGTCGACCACACCGACGACGCCAGTCCATACTCGGAATCATTGGCCCACTGCACCGCCTGAGCCTCGTCGCTGAAACGGGTGACAGACACCACCGGGCCGAATACCTCGCGCTGCACGATCTCGTCTTCCTGTCGCGCGCCGGCAATCACGGTCGGCTCATAGAAAAAGCCATTGCCCGCGCGTACCCGTCCGCCGGTCGTCACTTCCACATGGCCGGCCATCTGCGCGCGCTCGACGAAGCTGGCGACGCGGTTGCGCTGCCGGTCCGAGATCAGCGGGCCGATCTCGACGCCCTCCTCGTCCTGTGTGCCCACCTTGATCGACGCCACCGCCGAGGTCAGATCGGCCACCAGCCGGTCATACACTTTCGCTCCGGCATAGATGCGGCAAGCGGCGGTGCAATCCTGGCCGGCGTTGTAGTAGCCGAAGGTACGCACGCCCTCCACGACGGCCGCGAGATCGGCGTCGTCCAGCACGATCACCGGCGCTTTGCCGCCTAGCTCGAGATGGGTGCGCTTCAGGCCGCCGGACGCGGCCTGCAGAATCTTGCGGCCGGTCGCCACATCGCCGGTCAGCGACACCATCCTCACCAGCGGGTGCTCGACCAGCGGCTGGCCGACGCTGGGGCCTTTACCGCAGATTACGTTCAGCACGCCCTTCGGCAAGATGCCGGCCGCGAGCTTCGCAAACAGCAGGGCCGTCAGCGGCGTTTGCTCGCTGGGCTTCAGCACCACAGTGTTACCGGCCGCGAGCGCCGGTGCGGTCTTCCATGCGGCCATCATCATCGGGTAGTTCCAGGGCGCGATCGAGCCGATCACGCCGATCGGGTCGCGCCGGATCATGCTGGTGTGGCCGGCCAGATATTCGCCGGCGGCGGTGCCGCTCATGCAGCGCGCTGCACCGGCGAAATAACGGAAGCAGTCGGCGATCGCGGGGATCTCGTCGGCCAATGCGCGCGCATACGGCTTGCCGCAGTTCAGCGATTCCAGCCGCGCAAAGGTCTCGGCGTTTGCCTCGATCGCGTCGGCCAGCTTCAGCAACAGGCCGGCGCGCTCGGCCGGCGTGGTCTGCGACCAGCTGTCGAACGCGCGGCTGGCCGCGGCCACCGCGCGGCCGACCTGCTCGGGCGACGCTTCCGGCACCTCGCACAGCCGTGCGCCGCTGGCCGGGTCGATCACGATCTCGACCAACCCCTCGCCGCGCACAGACTGATTGTCGATCAATAGCTCGGTCGGAAAGACGATGGCGGCTTCGGCGTGGTTTCCCATGGTCGGATCTCCTGGTGAATGATGACGGGCCCTATCTGCGATCTTCGGTGCCCTGCGTCAGCCAGTAGGCCGCGACAATGGGCACAAAGGTCAGGGCGATGATGAACACGGCTACGACATTGGTGACCGGACGCTGGCGCGGCCGGATCAGTTCCTGCAGCATCCAGATCGGCAGCGTGGTCTGCTGTCCGGCGGTGAAGGTGGTGACGATCACTTCATCGAAGCTGAGCGCAAACGCCAGCAGCGCCCCGGCCAACAGCGCTGACGCGAGCTGCGGCAGCAGCACATGGAAGAAGGTCTGGAATGCATTCGCGCCGAGGTCCATCGACGCCTCGATCAGCGACGGACTGATCCGGCGCAGCCGCGCCACCGCATTGTTGTAGACCACGACCACACAGAAGGTCGCATGGCCGATCACGATGGTCCAGAAGCTGAACGGGATGTCGGCCGCATGATAGGCCGAGCGCAGCGCGATGCCGGTCACCACGCCGGGCAGCGCGATCGGCAGGATCAGCAGCAGCGAGATGGCGTCGCGCCCGAAGAAGCGGAAGCGCGCCAGCGCGCCGGCGGCCAGCGTGCCGAGCAGCAGCGCAATCGCCGTCGACCACAGCGCCACCTGCACCGACAGCGTGACCGCGGCCCACACATCCTCTCGGCCGAGCGCGACCGCAAACCACGCGGTGGTCAGCCCGGGCGGCGGGAACACGTAGCTTTTGTCTTCGCTGCTGAACGCATACAGCACAATCAGCGCCAGCGGCAGGTGCAGGAACAGCACCACGCCGGCGGCAGCGAACTTCAAAGGGCGCGACGCGCGCGGTATACCCGCATGGTCAGAGCGCATCGAAGGCCCCCTTTCTGCGCGCGAACCACAGATAGGCCGCAATGATCAGAATCGGTACCGTCGAAAAGGCCGCTGCGAAAGGCAGGTTGCCGGCGACGCCCTGCTGCCGGTACACCACCTGGCCTATGTACAGCGTCGAATTGCCGATCACCTGTGGAATGATGTAATCGCCCAGCGTCAGCGAGAACGAGAAGATCGAGCCGGCGGCAATACCGGGCATCGCCAGCGGCAGGATCACCTGGCGCAACGTCTGCTGCGCGGTCGCGCCGAGGTCGCCCGAGGCTTCCAGGACCGATGCCGGAATCCGCTCGATCGCCGCCTGTATCGGCAGGATCACAAAAGGCAGCCACATATAGACGAACACAATGAAGGTACCCAGCGGCGAGAAGCTCAGTGAATTGCCGCCGATGCCGGGCACGGCCAGTACGCCGTCGAGCAGCCAGTGAAGGTGCAGCTGCTGCACCAGCCACGCAATGGCACCCTCTTTCGCCAGCAGCAGCTTCCACGCATACAGTCTCACCAGATAGCTCGACCACAACGGCAGCATCACCGCGATGTAGAGCAGGGCCTTCTGCGCGCCGCGCGCATAGCGCGCCATGTAATAAGCGACCGGAAAGGCCAGCATCACGCTGACGAGCGTGACCAGCGTCGCCATCAGCACGCTGCGGCGCATGACATCGATGTTGGCCGGCTCGAACAAGGCGATGAAATTCTGCAGACCGATCTCGTGCACCACCACGCCGGAAAAATCGTCCAGCTTGAAAAAGCTCTGCGCCAGCAGCGCAAACAGCGAGCCGAGATAAATCACGCCGAACCACAGCAACGGCGGTATCAGCAACAGCGCCAGCACGCGGCGGGGACGGCGGAACAGCAGCACCGACACCCGGTCAGCCAGTGTCGCCCTCGAAGCGGGCCATGCGGCAGGCAATGGCGCGGCGCTCATGGTTTGACCGCCGTCACCATCGGATGAAAGGCGTCGCCGTCCCAGTGCAGATACACCGGTTCGCCCAGTTCCGGACGCGTCGAATACGGCGGCAGATCAGCCAGCAGCGTCACGCCGTCGCTGCTGAGGCCGTCGCTGCTGACGCTGACCCGCCAGAACGCGCCGAAATACTGCAGCCCGGTGACCCGGCCTGCGCAGCGCGCGCCGAGTGCAGTGCCCAGCCGCACGCGTTCGGGCCGCAACACCACGGACGGCGCCTCGAACAGCTTTTGCGCCGCCTCGCCCACCACCAGATTGGCCGCGCCGAGGAACTGCGCAACAAATACCGTGCTCGGCTTTTCATACAGCTCGGACGGCGTGGCCACCTGCTCCAGCCGGCCGCGATTGAACACACCGATCCTGTCGCTCATCGACAGCGCCTCATGCTGGTCATGCGTGACCAGGATGAAGGTAATGCCCAGGCGCCGCTGCAGCTCCTTCAGCTCGCTTTGCATCTGCTCGCGCAGCTTCAGGTCGAGCGCGCCGAGCGGCTCGTCGAGCAACAGCACACGCGGCTCGCTGACCAGCGCGCGCGCCAGCGCCACCCGCTGCCGCTGGCCGCCGGACAATTGCGCCGGCTTGCGCTCGGCCGCATCCGGCAGCCTCACCAGGTCCAGCATCGCGCGTGCGCGCCGGTAGCGGTCGGCGCGCCCCATGCCGCGCACCATCAGCGAGTAGGCGACGTTGTCGAGCACGCTCATGTGCGGGAACAGCGCATAGTCCTGGAACACCGTGGTGACCGGGCGCAGGTAAGGCGGGCGGTCGCTGACCTCCTCGCCGTGAATATGAATGCTGCCGGCGGTCGGCTCGGTAAAGCCGCCGATCATGCGCAGGCAGGTCGTCTTGCCGGAGCCGGACGGCCCGAGCAAGGTAAAAAATTCACCGGGCTGAATGTCGATGCTCACATCGTCGACGGCCGTCACGGGACGGCCGCCCGAGGAGAACACGCACGATACCTGGTGCAGGCTGACTGCTGGTGTCATCTGAAAGGCTCCCTAACAAGGGCCGCCGCGATGCGGCGGCGGCCCGGTCAGGCGAGTTTACCGGCCACCGAGGATGGCGATGTAGTCGGACGCCCATTTATGGTAGGGCACGCACTGGCCGTTCTGGCTCTTGCACTGCGCGACCGGCGTGCGCCAGAACGAGATCTTGTCGAAATCGTTGTAGCCCTGGCGCGCGCAGCCATCGTCGCCAAGCAGCTTATTGCCCTTGCAGGCGGCGGGCACGGCTGGCACTGAGCCGAACCACGCAGCCAGGTCGCCCTGCAGCTTCGGGTTCAGCGAGTGCTCGAGCCACATGTACGCGCAGTTCGGGTGCTTGGCCTCGGCGTGCATCATCGTCGAGTCGGCCCAGCCGGTCGCGCCCTCGACCGGCACCACCGTGGCGATCGGCGCTTTCTTCGAGCCGAGGATGTTGGCCTGGAATTGCCAGGCGCTGGATGCGACCACGCCTTCGTTGGTGAAGTCGTCGATCTGCACGAACGCGTCATGCCAGTATTTGCCGACGAGCTGGCGCTGCTTGCGCAGCACGTCGAGCGCCGCCTTGTACTGCGCTTCGGTCAGTTCGTACGGGTCTTTGATGCCGAGCGACGGGTCTTTTTTCTTCAGATACAGCGCGGCGTCGGCGATGTAGATCGGGCCGTCGAAGGCCTGCACCCGGCCCTTGTTGCTCTTGCCGTCGGGCAGAGTCTGCTCTTCGAATACCACGCTCCAGCTGGTTGGCTTCTTGTTGCCAAACACCTTGGTGTTGTACATCAGGACGTTCCAGCCCCACTGGTAGGGCACGCCATAATGGGTATTGTTTTCATAATGCCACGGCGCTTTTTGCAGCCGCGGGTCGATGTTCTTGTAGCTCGGGATCAGGCTGACATTGATCGGCTGCACGCGCTTGCCGCGGATCAGCCGGGTCGACGCGTCGCCACTGGCGGTGACGAGGTCAAAGCCGCCCTCGTTCATCAGCGCCACCATCTCGTCGGAGGTGCCGGCATTTTTCACATTGACCTTGCAGCCGGTCTTTTTCTCGAAATCGGTCACCCAGTCGAAATTCTTGTCGGTGGCGCCGCGCTCGATGTAGCCGGGCCAGGCGACGATGTCGACCTGCCCTTCCCCCTTGCCGATCTTCTGCAACGGCCCCTGCGCGAAGGTCGCGCCGGTGAACGCCGTCAGTGTCAGTGCAGCTGCTGCTCGCTTCATGTTGCTCATGATGGTCTCCGCAGGTTGGGTACAACGACAATGTGTCCTGGTGCCGGGCCGTGAAGGCCGTCGCGCAGGCGGCCCCGGCCGCGCTGCCAGCCGCATGAACATAGGCCTTGACCCTAAATTCTGGAAAGTTCAATATTTCATCACCAAGCGATCTATTTTTCAGATAGCCCGCCATTCCTATGCTTTCCGGCGATGCCAGGCCGGGCGCCCAGCCATGCACAAGCACTTCACGCTGAAGCAGTTCCGCTATTTCCTGGCGGTGTCCGAGTCTGGCTCGGTGGCCTCGGCCGCGCGCATGGTCAACATTGCGCAGTCGGCGCTGACCAAGAGCATCCAGGAGCTCGAGGGGACGCTGGGCACGCCGCTGTTCGAGCGCTCGCCGCGCGGCATGGTGCTGACGCAGGCCGGCTACCGTTTCGAGGCGAATGCGCGCAAGGTGATCGCCGCCGTCGCGCAGGCGGGCGCTGTCCATCATGACGACCACGACGCGCTGACCGGCTCGCTGACCATCGGCGTCACCAGCCTGATGGCCGGCTACGGCCTGTCGGAGCTGCTGTCGCGCTTCCAGCGCGCGCATCCCGAGGTGCAGGTGCATATCCTGGAAGACTCGCCGCCCTTTCTCGAGCACCTGCTGGTGAACGGCGAAGTGGATCTGGCGATCATGGTGGTGAATGCGCTCGGCGACCCGCAGGCGCTCGAGGTCGAGACGCTGGCCAGCTCGTCGAACCGGGTGTGGATGTCGCCCAGCCATCCGCTGGCAGAGCGCAATGAGCTCACGCTGGCCGAATGCGCGGGCGCGCCGCTGATTGTGCTCGAGGCCGACCGCATCGAAGACATGCAGCGCGCGGTGTGGCGCCGCTACGGGCTGACGCCGGACGTGCGGCTGCGCACCAGTTCGCTGGAGGCGGTGCGCTCGCTGGTGGGCGTGGGCGCGGGCATCTCAATCCTGCCGGACTTTTTATATCGCCCGTGGACACTCGACGCCGAGCGCATCGAAGTGAGGAAGCTGCGCGACGCCGTGCCGGCCACCGATATCGGACTGGTGACGCGGCGCGGCGTGCGGCGGCGCGACGTGGTCGATCAGTTCATGCAGCTGGCGCGCGCGCCGGGCGGGCCGCGCCGCTGACGTGTTGCTGGCGGCAGCGGCTCGACGGCCCGTTAACGCGACTCAAAGCCTGCCCCGGCCGGCTCTTAGCCGCGATGCCAGCTGGCGATCCAGTCGGTGGTATCGCGCAGCGCGCGGTCGAAGCGTTCCAGCAGGTCGTCGATTTCCGTGTCGCTGATGATCAGCGGCGGCGAGAACGCAATGATGTCGCCGGCCATCGTGCGCAGGATAAGACCGTGCTCCTGCGCACGCTTGACCAGATACGCACCGACGCCGCGCTCTGGCGGAAACGGCTGACGTTTTGCCGGATCGGCGGCCAGCTCGATGCCGGCGATCAGTCCCATGCCGCGCACGTCGCCGACGAAAGGATGGCCGAGATACTTGCGCAGGCCCTCTTGCAAGCGCGGCGCGACGCGGCGCACATGGCCGATCACGTCGTCGGACTCATAGATGCGCAGGGCCTCGAGTGCGACCGCACAGGCCACCGGATGGCCGCCGTAGGTATAGCCGTGGCCGAACACGCCCACCGTCGCGCTGGCGTCGGCCACCGCCTGGTAGACGCGCTCGCTGACATACAGCGCCGACATCGGCACATAGGCCGACGTGAGCATTTTCGCGACTGTCACGAAATCCGGCTGCAGCCCGTAGATGCTGCTGCCGAATTTTTCGCCGAGGCGGCCGAAGCCGGAGATCACTTCATCGGCAATCAACAAAATTTCGTATTTGCGCAGGATGGGCTGGATCAGGTCGAAGTAGCCCGCGGGCGGCACGATCACGCCGCCCGCGCCCTGCACCGGCTCGGAGATGAAGGCGCCGATGGTCTCCGGGCCTTCACGCAGGATGGTGTTTTCCAGCTCGCGCGCGAGCCGCTGCGCAAAAGCCTCAGGCGATTCGCCTGGCACGGCAAACTGATAGGGATGCGGACAGCTGACCCGCACGACGTCCGGCAGCGGCAGGTCGAAATACTTGTGCATCGCCGGCAAGCCCGACAGCGATGCCGCTGCCAGCGTCACACCGTGATAGCCCTTGTCACGCGCAATGATCTTTTTCTTCTGCGGCTTGCCGATCGCATTGTGGTAGTACCTGACCAGCTTGAACGCGGTGTCGTTCGACTCAGACCCGGAGTTGGCGAACAGCACGCGCGCCATCGGCACCGGCGACCAGTCCATCATCTTCGCGACCAGCTCGGTGACGGGACCCGACACTTTGCCGGAGAAGGTGTGGTAGTAGGGCAGCACCTGCATTTGCTTGTGCGCCGCCTCGACCAGCCGCGATTCGGAAAATCCGAGCGCTGCGCACCACAGCCCGGCCATGCCTTCGATGTAGTCTTTGCCGCGCTCGTCGGTCACATGGACGCCACGCCCGCTGACGATGACCAGCGCGCCGTCGCGCTCGACCTGGCGGGGATTGGTATAAGGGTGAAAGTGAAACCTGGCGTCCATTTCCGCCGCATGGGACATTGCGTGGTTCAGCGTCATCTGTCGGGCTCCCGGGAGTCGTGAATGCGCCGGCGCAGGCCGGGCGCAGTCAGGCCCGGTTGCGGTTCAGCGCTGCGGGCGATTGTATTTCAAGTCGCCCGGGAAGCCGAAAAACGGACTATTTTCGATAATCTTTCCTGCGGCCCTGGCGCCGCCCGCACTATCGGAAGCTGCGGCTCCATTGCACCGACAGCAGGTCGGCGCGCGAATCGATATTGCCGCGAATGGTCTGCACGACCGTGCCCCCTGCGTCCTTCACGTCGCGCGCGATGCGTGCATCGGCAAAGAACACATGCGCGTAGCCGATATCGATCGCGTTGTCCTTGTCCAGCCGCCAGCGCGCGCCGAACGCAAGCCAGCGCCGGTCGGCATCGGGCAGCGTCAGCGTGCGGTCCGCTGGTGAGCGCACCGGCGTCTGGTCCCACGCCAGCCCGAAGCGCAGCCGCCAGCGGTCACTGTACTGATAGTTGACGCCAAGGCCGACTCGCAAGGTATCGCGGAAGTGGTAGTTCAGTGCATTCAGCAGCGTGCCGCTGGCCTTGTCGATGACGTCGATGCGGTTCACGCTGCTCCAGCCTGTCCAGCTGAGGTCGCCCAGCAGCTCGAGCCGGTCGGTCAGCCCGTGCGCGAAAGCCAGCGACGCCTGCGCAGGCGTGGTCAGGCGCGCGCGCACGCGCGCGTCGGTGGCCGGCGTCAGGCGGCTGTCGAGGTCGCCATCGAGGCGAAAGCGCAGCTCAGACCGGTAGGTCAGGCCCAGCCGTGTGCGCGGCTGAGGCACGAACAGCAGGCCGACGTTATAGCCGAAGGCATCGTCGTCGCCGCGCACCTTGACGTCGTTATTGGCCAGCGGCGTCGGCAGCGGCGAGCCCTGCCAGAACGCAGTATCGTTGTGCGCATAGTTGACGCCGACGCCGAGCGTCCACTGTTCATTGAGCCTGACGGCGAACGACGGATTGACATTAATTTGCCGTATCTCCGCCCGATAGCCGGAATAGCGGCCAATGAAATCGAAGCCGTAGTCGGTCTCGTTGCCGAAGGTGGGCGAAATGCCCAGGCCTATGCGTGTGGCCGGATCGACCGCGTACGACCAGTAGATCGCCGGGATCAGCACGGTGCCGCCGCCATCGCGGCCGCCGGATGTCGACGGCGGCGGCAGCAGGCCGGACGTGCCGGCGTCGGACAATCTCACCGATCGGTCCAGCACGGTCGCGGCCAGCGCAAAGCTGTGCCCTGGCGGCAGCAGCATCATGCCGGCCGGATTGAAGAAGACGGTGCCGGCATCCTCGGCCGCAGCGGCCGCGCCGGCGAACGCATTGCCGTTGCCGGCGCCGGTCTGGTTCTGCAGCTGGAAGCCGGCGGCACACAGGCTGCCGCTGACCAGCAGCGCAGCAAGGCCGACGATGATAGAAGCAAAGACTCTGACAGGCATCTCACACCTCCGCTCGACACTTGCCGCCGTGGATGAACGGGGCCGGGCCGCCATGGTAGCCAGGCCTGCCCATGCGAGATTTGACGCCGGGACAGCCGGCTGCTCGCAGGCCGGCGAATTGCGATCGATCAGGCGGTGTTTTGATCTGCGTACATTCGCTACAATCAACGCGAACGCCACACACGAAAGCAGATTCCATGGCCATCAATGTCCTCGGCACGCCGCTGAAGCCCTGCTCTACCGACCCGATGACCGGGTATTTCCGCGATGGCTGCTGCCATACGGACGAGACCGATCGCGGCTCGCATGTGATTTGCGCGGAGGTGACGGCGGAATTTCTCGAGTTTTCACGGCAGCGCGGCAATGACCTCAGCACGCCGAGGCCGGAGTTCCGCTTTCCCGGACTGGTGCCGGGCAATCGCTGGTGTCTGTGCGCGCTGCGCTGGAAAGAAGCGTTCGACGCAGGCATGGCACCGTATGTGGTGCTCGAATGCACGCACATCAATGCGCTGAAATACGTCGATATTCAGCAGCTGCTCGAGTACCGTTTGCCGGCCTGATGCCGCGATCATGCTGATCAACTGCATCGTTTATGAGAACGGCCAGCGCGTCGCGCAGCTGGCGCCGGAGGACATCAGCGATTATCTCGGCCGGCCCGGCAGCTTTGTATGGGTCGCGCTGAAGGATGCGACGGCCACCGAGCTGGCGGCGATGCAGCATGAATTCGGTTTGCATCCTCTGGCGGTGGAAGATGCGAGCCACGGCCACCAGCGGCCCAAGCTGGAAGAGTATGCGGACACGCTGTTCTGCGTGATCCAGTTGCTCGAGCGCGAGGGCAATGAGATCCGCGTCGGCGAGGTCGCTATTTTCGTCCACCCGCAGTTCGTGCTATCGGTGCGCAGTGGCAGTACGGTGGATTTTCTCGGTGTGCGCGAACGCTGCGAGCATGAGCCCGAGATGCTGAGCCAAGGTACCGGCTTCGTCTTCTATGCACTGCTCGATCATGCGGTCGACGGCTATTTTCCGCTGCTCGACGCGCTCGAAGGCGAGCTCGACAGTATCGAGGCAAGAATCTTCGAAAAGAATGCCGCACGCGAAAATATCGAGCGGCTGTATGCGCTCAAGCGCAAGAGCATGACAGTCCGCCATGCGGTGCTGCCAATGCTGGAATTTATCGGCAAGCTGCACGGCGGCCGCGTGCCGCCGGTGTGCCAGCACACGCAAGAATATTTCCGCGACGTTAATGACCATCTGGCCCGCCTCGCGACGCGGCTGGAGAGTATCCGTGAAGCGATCTCGACGGCGATCCAGGTCAATCTGGCGATGGTGGGCATCGAGGAATCGGAAATCACGAAAAAGCTGGCGGCATGGGCGTCGATCTTCGCCGCATCCACCGCGCTGGCCGGTATCTGGGGCATGAACTTTGAAGTGATGCCCGAATTACGCTGGCGCTTCGGCTATCCGGCGGCGCTGGGCCTGATCGCGCTGGTCTCGGTTGTGCTGTTCCGCCGCTTCCGGCGCGCCGGCTGGCTCTGAGCTGGCGCAGGCTGTTCGGCACGCGCACAGATTCTGCCGATGCGCGAGGGCATTCAGTACAATGCCGGGCGTCCCGCTACTGACCCTTGTCCGCTGGCTGCCGATGATTTGCAGCGCGGCCGGTCGACCTTAAAAAAATAATGAATATAAATTTCACCCGACATGCTGCCGGCGTCCTGCCTTCGACAGGCGTCGCCGACCAATATTTCGAGACGCCGCGCGGCGGCGCAGGGCCGCTGGTGTCCTGCCTGATGGTGACGCGCGGGAATCCCGATTTTGTCGCCAGCGCGCTGGCCTGCTTTCGCGCGCAGACCTGGGTCAACAAGGAACTGGTGGTGGTGTGCGAGGACGTCACCGATGCATTGCGCGAGCTGCTGAAAGATGACGACCGTATCCGGCTGGTCGAAGTCAGCCACAAGGTCACGCTCGGTGACCTGCGCAACCTGGCCGTCGCCAACAGTACGGGCACCTATGTGTGCCAATGGGACGACGACGATCTGTACGACCCGCGCCGGATCGCCGTGCAAATGGGCGTGCTGACCTCGGCCGGCGTGATGTCGGTGTTCATGAACCGCTGGCTGATCTGGTGGCCGGGACGCGATACGCTGGCACTGTCGAACAAGCGTGTCTGGGAAGGCTCGATGCTGGCGCACCGCTCGGTGCTGCCGATCTATCCGTCGATGCCGCGCAAGGAAGACAGCTACGTTGCGCACTGGGTCACTGCCTATCATGCGACCGCACTGGTCGACTGGCCGCAGATGTACTGCTACCGCGTGACGGGAAAGAACACCTGGGACGAAGCGCATTTCGACAGAATGATGTCGCAAGCCTCCAAGATTTTCGAAGGCGAAGAAAAGCAAGCGGTGCTGCAACTGCCCTGCTTTCGCATCGCTGAGCAGCGCTAAACCCGCAGCGTCGGCGGACGTCGGATATTCCCCATGATCCCTCGCATCATCCATCAAACCTGGCGCACGTCCGAGGTGCCGGAGCGCTATCGCGACTGGCAGGCCAGCTGGCAGCGCCTGAACCCCGGTTATGCTTACCGGCTGTGGACCAATGACGATATCGAGCGGCTCATCTCGGTGGATTTTCCGCAGTGGGCACCACTGTTCGACAGCTACGCGAAGAACATCTGCCGCATTGATCTGGCGCGCTACCTGATCCTGAAAAAGCATGGCGGCATTTATGCCGATCTCGACTACGAATGCCTGCGCCCGCAGGACCCGTTGCTGCGCCACCGGCCGCTGCTGTTCGGCGCGGAACCCGCCAGTCATGCGCAACTGGAGAAGGCGGTGCGCGCCGGTCTGGACACCATTGTGTGCAATGCGTGGATTGCGTCGGTGCCCGGGCATCCGTTCTGGGATCATTTGCTGGATTTCCTCAAGAGCACAGCCGGCGCGCCGGATGTGCTCGATGCCACCGGACCGTTCGCGCTGACCCGCGCGCTGCGCCACTACGCAGGCAAAGACATGGCCGTACTGCGGCCCGAGCAGCTGTATCCGGCGGCGAAAGCGCCTTGCTGGGACGGCCGCATCAACGATCTGGAATTTTTCGAGCAGGCCACGCGCGAGGCCTTCGGCATTCATTACTGGGAAGGCAGCTGGTTCCGCGAAGGCGCTGCCGGACGCGAACTGCGCATTCCGACGATACGCGCACGCCGTAGCTCCGCGCAGGCGCCGGCAGCAGCAGCGCCGTCGGCGCAGCAAGGATCAGCCTCACCGCTAGTCTCCTGCATCACAGTCAGCAGTGGCAAGCCGGCCGCGTTGCGCCGTGCGATCGCGGATTTTCGGCGGCAGACCTGGGAGAACGCAGAACTGCTGATCGTGACCTCGGCGGCGGCCGCGCCGCTGGCGCTGCTGCGTGCCGAGCATGACGATCCGCGCCTGCGCTGGATCTTTGCGGCGACGACGGACGATCTGTTGGCACAAGCGCTGGCGACGGCACGCGGCGACTATGTCGCACTCTGGAATGACGGCGACCTGCATGACCCGAGCCGACTGCAATGGCAGATGAAGGCGCTGCTGCAGACCGGCACGACGGCCTGTCTGCTGGAACGCTGCGTACTGTGGCAACCAGCGCGGCGGCGGCTGGCTGTCTCCGGCCGCCGCGCGCAACCGGCCTCGCTGATCTGTGCGACGGCGGCGCTGCCGCAGACGGCAGGAGCCGCAAGTGTCGACAAGCTTGCGGCCGCGTTGCTCGAACGAGCAGAGACACTGCTGATCGATCTGCCGAGGCTGATGGTGACGATCGACAGCGCGGACGACGATGGCGCAGTGCCGCCAAGCGCTGACTTCAGCGGCGCGGCGTATGAGCGGATGTTGCGCGAGCTGTCAAAGCGCGTCAGTGTCGATGACTGGCTGCAGGCGAACGCCGCCGACTCAGCGGCGCGCTCTTCGCCGTCACGGTCGCATCATTCTGCTGCGGCTGCGGCGGTACCGAAGGTGCTGGTACTCACGCCGATGAAGAATACCGAGCGCCATCTGGAACGTTATTTCGCGCTGCTGCAATCGCTCGATTATCCGCCGCAACAACTATCGCTGGCGATCATGGAAGGCGACAGCACCGACGGCACGCCGGCGGCGCTACAGGCCTGGCAATCGCGGCTGGCGGGCCGGTTCGCCCGCTTCGACGTGCACCAGCATCACACCGGTTTCCAGCCGGGCGGCGCGCGCTGGCGCAAAGAGATACAGCGCGAGCGGCGCAGCGTGATCGCCGAGGCGCGCAACCGGCTGCTGGCCGCCAGCCTGCGCGATGAAGACTGGGTGCTGTGGCTGGATGCCGATCTGGTCGATTATCCGCCGGCGCTGTTACAGGCACTGCTCGGTGCGCAGCGCGATATCGTCGCGCCGCTATGCGTGCGGCCGAATGGCCGGGTGTTCGACCTGAACACCTTCTGCTTCCGGCCCGACCGTGCGACGGCCGAGCGTGCGGAAGATCTGGTCGACGGCATTTATCAGCCGCCGCCGGGCATGGGCCGCGTGTACCTGGATGCCTTTGCCGATCGTCCGCTGGTGGAGCTCGACGGCGTCGGCGGTGCTGCCTTACTGATACACGCCGACCTGCACCGGCGCGGACTGAATTTCCCGAGCTACAGCCATCAGGGCTACATCGAGACTGAAGGACTGGCCGTAATGGC
>JACCDQ010358762.1_pt1 | contig 37456 bp, 34 predicted proteins | sample 7446031 | NCBI WGS metagenome assembly JACCDQ01 (sample SAMN15323442, study PRJNA562643) | freshwater metagenome | isolation source: river surface water | place: USA:Blue River Watershed | collected 2017-08-17 | reverse complement strand
CTCCCAAGCCCGTAAAGTATTCTCATTGATGCCCGTTAACTGAGTAACGGCCTTAATGTTGATGCTTCTCATTATTCTCCAAAAGTCTTGAATTTAATGCACAGCAAATGCACATAGTTTACATTATACATAACCTGTGCAATATTCAAGACCAAAACGGACCTAAAGGCACGAAAGGAATTTTTTATGTTGAAGTCGATTCTAATTGGAATGTTAATTGTGACTCAGTTCTCATTTGCGAACGCGCAAGATCCTGAAGTTGTAAAAGAAGTTGATTTACAGAAATACTCGGGAACTTGGTTTGAAATCGGACATTTTCCAACGTTTTTCCAAAATCTTTGTGACCGCTCGGAAGCTAAGTACACTCTTAATAATGACGCAACGATCACAGTTCTTAATACATGTTTCAGAAATGACAAAGTATTTACAACGATTGAGGGAAAGGCATTTGCTCCTAACGCTAATGAGCCGGCGAAGTTAGTGGTTGATTTTGGTTTTGGTCGTAAAGGAGATTACTGGATTGTTGCGCTTGAGCAAAACTATCAATGGGCTGTTGTCAGCGGGCCTCAAAAAGAATCTTTATTTATTCTTGCAAGAAAAGCTCCTATGGATGCAGAAACTCTTTCGGCAATTTTAAAGAACTTAGAAGATCGTGGTTTTGATACAAAAAAAATTATTTTTGATAAATACTAAGTAGTATTTGAGGATTTATGGCGGATCGCAGAAAAAAGATTACAACTGCTTTTAATAGTTTCAGTTTGCAGAACATAGGGGCTTTGAATGAATTTTATTCAGAAGATGTCGAGTTCTGCGATCCGATTAAAAAAATAACTCGTCTTGAAAATTTGAAACATTACTACATTGAGCTTTACAAAAACGTGAAATCGATACGATTCGATTTTCACAATTTCGTCGAGTCAGAGAATCAAGTCGCTTGCGAATGGGTCATGAAGATATCCGTTAAGAATTTGAACTCGGCTAAGCCTTACGAGGTCAGCGGATCATCTTTCTTTAAATTTGATCTTCATGAAAAAGTAATTTTTCACAGAGACTATTTTGATGTAGGTCAAATGGTTTACGAAAAAATTCCGTTAATTGGTACTGCCGTTGCTTTGATTAGATCAAAACTTTAAGGAAGAATAGATGAAACGAAAAATTTTGGTATATTGTGCTGTCATTGGTTCTTTATTTGGGTGCAGTTCTGTTCAAGTGCAAGATTATATAAATGAAAAACCGCAATTGCGCCTTGAAGAGTATTTAAATGGAAATCTTGAAGCGCATGGCATTTTTCAGGATCGCTCAGGACGGGTGATTAAGCGTTTTGTTGTGAATATGAAAGGTACATGGTCGGGAAATAAAGGCCTGCTAGAAGAAGACTTTATTTATTCAGACGGCACGAAAAGCCGACGTGTTTGGTATCTCATCAAAGAATCGGAAACCATTTATTCGGGAACTGCAGGTGATGTGATTGGTAAGGCCATCGGAGAACAGCAAGGAAATGCCTTCAGGTGGAAATACACATTAGACTTACCTGTTGACGACACAACTTACCATGTTCAGTTCGATGATTGGATGTACCTCATGGATGACAAGATCATGTTGAATAAATCCAAAATGTCGAAATTTGGTATTTACTTGGGAGAGGTTACTTTAACTTTCATCAAGAGGTAGGGCGTGAGAAAAAGAAACTTATTTATCTATTTGGCTATGTTACTTTTTGCTGTCGGAGGGAACAGTGTTACTTTGAAAGGGGTAGCAAGGTCATTTGATACCAATCAAATTATATATCTTGAACAGCACAATATCGAGATGGATGAAAAAGGATTTAATAAAAGAATTCAGACGAAGTACCTTAAGCCAGACGGAGAAATCTTCGCAAAAATGGATTCAGATTTTTCTAAAGACTTGCTTATGCCACAAATTCTGTTCGAAGATTTTAGATTTAAAACGGTTGAGTCCTTAAATCTTTCGAGCAAAAAGCTTGTCTTCAAAAAGAAGAAAAATGAATCGGAAGATATGAAAGAGATTGATTTTTTGGAAGGTTCTGCGGCAGGGCAAGGTTTTGATAATTTTATTAAGTTTCATTTTGAGTCTTTACAGTCAAAAGAAGTGCCTCTTCAATTCGGAGTTTTGTCCGAAATGTCGATGTATTCATTTAAGGCCTATCAAAAAAATATTGAGCAAGAAAAAGCTCAATTCGGAATTTCATTAACTAATCCATTTTACAGATTATTCGCGAAAGAGTTAGTTGTTAGTTACGATTTGAAAACGAAGCAATTATTAAGCTACAGAGGAATTTCTAATATTCTGAACGACAGCGGAAATCGACAAAACGTGCAGATCGATTACGAAGTGGCAAAGCCTTGAATACGCGGGATAGAGTTTTTCTATTTTTTTGGTTTTATATTGGATGGTTCGGATGTGTGTTTGCGGCCCGGTATAATTGGTCTTTTGTAAGTTTAATATTTCCAATTGTTGCTTGGGGCTACAGTAGACATCAGAAAATTGTTATAGGTAAGCGTCTATATCTATTGCTTGCTTGTGCGCTTATTGGATATTTCAGCGACGCGCTTTTTTTATTTCAAAATGTTATATCATTTCCAAATTCTCGATCCGCACTTCCGCCTGTATGGCTTCTTTCGATGTGGCTACTGTTTGCCAGTGTTCTTCCTATGATGGCTTTAGTCTTTGCGAATAGATTACCATGGGCAGTTGTGCTTGGCGGGGTTTTTGGTCCGCTAAGTTATTATGCGGGTATCTCATTTGATATTTTTAAATTTACTTCTATTTTTAGTTTGCCGATTTATGTAGTTTTTTGGGGCATCAGTTTTCCAATTATGATTTTAATGCAAAGGAAATTTAAATGAACATCAGAGATCAGCATTTTTTAATCACGGGAGCAAATCGAGGTATTGGTCGGGCCGTTTCTGAAATGGCTGCGAAAGAAGGTGCTTATTTGCATTTAGCTGTTCGAACGGAAGACGTTGATCTTGTTAAAAAATTAAAACTATTAGGAGCGGGCGACGTCAAAGTATGGAAGGCAAATTTGTCATCGAAGGAGCAAATCAATCAATTTTTAAAAGATCTAGGACCGCAAAGAATAGATATTCTATTTAATAATGCCGGTCAGTTGACTGGGGGGCTTTTAGAAGACCAGCCACTTGATGAGATTTATTCTATGTTTCAAGTGAATGTGAATGCGTTAGTGCATTTAACCCACGCTTTGCTTCCAGGTATGATTCAACGCAAATCCGGTAAAATAATCAATCATGCCAGTGTTTCAGCTTTTATGCATTTTCCTTGTGCCAGTACATATGCAGCTTCTAAAGCAGCGGTGGTGGCATTCACAGACTGTGTGCAGGCAGAACTTGGGGAGACCGGGGTTAGTACTTTATGTTTGGTGACTCCGGGAATTAAAACAAGAATGTTTGATGAAATCGAAGTTAAGTACGGAAAAAATTTCGAAGTCCCAACGGATTCTATTTCAGCTGAAGAATACGCTGAACAGATCAAACAAGCTATATTAAAAGATGAAACCTATTTAGTTCCGAAAGGATCAACGGGTCTGGGTTTGTGGGTTTCGAAATATGTTCCGAGCCTTTTCAGGAAGGAAATTCAAAGAAGATTTAAAAGGTCTATTTGATGGATGCGCTACTCATATTGGGAAATCAACTTTTTCCGATTTCATCTTTTAAGGATATAGATCCTAAAAAGACAATTATTTTCATGCGCGAAGAAAAGACTTTGTGTACTCACTTCAAGTACCATAAGCACAAGATTATTTTTTTTCTTTCGGCTATGAGAAAATATGCGATTGAACTCAAAAAGTCAGGCTTTCGAGTTCATTACGAAAAATTAGGTAGCGATCAATCTTATTCAATGTCTTTGAGTCGATTTTTAAGTTCTGAGAAAATAGAAAAATTTTATTTTTTCGAAATTGAAGATAAGTTTTTCGAAAAAGAAATTCATACATGTATTAAGAAACATAATTTTTCGAAGATAGTTCAATTGCAGTCACCGATGTTTTTGACGACTCGATCGCAGTTTCTAGACTACTTAAAAGGTTCTAAGAAACCATTTATGAAAACTTTTTATGAAAGTCAGCGTAAGCGGTTAAAGATACTCATTCAGCAAAATGGTCAACCTGTAGGAGGGCGCTGGAGCTTTGACGACGAAAACCGTTTAAATCTTCCGAAAAATTATAGTCCACCAAGAATAGAAAAATACAAGCTTGATCAGATTGATTTAGAGGTTGTGGCGACTGTAGATCAGTATTTTCATGATCACATCGGAATCGGAAAAGATTTTTGGCTGCCAACAGATCGTAAAGGTGCCGTGCGCTGGTTAGATCAGTTTTTAAAAGAAAGATTAGAAAATTTTGGGATTTATGAGGATGCCTTGTCAAAAGAGTATCCTTTTATTAATCACTCGGTGTTGACACCTTTTTTAAACGTGGGTTTGCTGACTCCTGATGATGTAGTTCGCCAGACTTTAAAAGTATTTAAAGATTTAAATCTGCCAATTAATTCTGTTGAAGGTTTTCTACGTCAGATTATCGGTTGGCGCGAGTTCGTCAGAGGGATCTACCAAAACTATAGCGAAGTTCAGGATGAAAGAAACTATTGGAATCACCAACAAAAGCTGACTCAAGATTGGTATCAAGGCACGACGGGTATTGAACCATTAGATGATGTCATTTTAAAAACTAAAAATTTTGCGTATGCCCATCACATTGAAAGATTGATGGTCGTAGGATCTTTAATGTTGCTACTTGAGATTCATCCAAAAGAAGCTCACAAATGGTTTATGGAGATGTTTATTGATTCTTCAGATTGGGTGATGGGCCCGAATGTTTTTGGAATGGCGCTTTTCAGTGACGGTGGAATTTTTGCGACCAAACCATATTTCTGTGGATCGAATTACTATAAAAAAATGGGTCCTTATAAAAAAGGAAACTGGCAAGATGCGGTCGATGGATTGTATTGGGGTTTTATAGATAAACATCGTGCCTTTTTTTCAAAAAATCCTAGGCTTTCAATGATGGTTAAAAGTTTTGACAAGATGGATTCAGATAAAAAGAGTCGAATTTTAGCAGCGGCTGAAGATTTAAAATCAAAAATTACTAAATAGTCTCTCAAAAAAAAACCCAAGGTTCATCACCTTGGGTTTTAGTTTTGAATCAATCTTTTTTAAAGATTACTTGTTCTCAGCTGCGCGCTTTTCAGCGTATTTTTTCGCTAAAGCGTCTTGGATATTACGAGGCGCTTGAGAGTATTTCGCGAATTCCATAGAGAATTCACCTTTACCTTTAGTCGCTGAACGTAAGTCAGTTGAGTAACCGAACATCTCAGTCAATGGCACTTCTGCTTCGATAGTAACGTTACCTTCGATAGAAGTCGTTCCAGTGATAACACCACGGCGTTGATTGATCTGACCTGTCGCTGGACCTTGATATTCTTCTGGTACAGTTGTTTCAAGTTTCATGATCGGCTCAAGAACCGCTGGTTTTGCTTTTTGGTAAACTTCACGCATTGCTGCCATCGCTGCAATTTTGAAGGCCATGTAAGATGAATCGACATCATGGAATGCGCCGTCCATCAATGATACGTCTACGCCAACGATTGGGAAACCAATCATAGGGCCTTTAGCACATTGTTCAGCGAAACCTTCTTCAACAGCTGGGATGAATTCTTTAGGAATACGACCACCCACAACTTTGTTTTGGAACATGAATGTTTTTCCATCTTCTTGCGGAGCCAATGGTTGAATTTCACCAGAGATTTTCGCGAATTGACCCGAACCACCTGTTTGTTTTTTATGAGTGTACTCGTAAGGAGCATGAGCCGTGATTGTTTCACGGTAAGCCACTTGCGGTTGACCCACAGTTACTTCACAGTTGAATTCGCGTTTCATACGCTCGATGTAAATTTCTAAGTGCAACTCGCCCATACCAGAGATGATTGTTTCATTTGATTCTTCATCACGGTGAACGCGGAAAGTTGGATCTTCTTTACGGAATTTTTGTAAAGCTTTAGAGAAGTTGTTCGCTGCATCTTTCGATTTAGGAGCAATCGCCAAAGAGATAACTGAATCAGGTACGTGCATTGACTGCATTGAAGCGTTAATTCGCTCGTCACAGAATGTATCACCCGAAGCGCAATCCACACCGAATACCGCTACGATATCGCCCGCGTAAGAAACATCGATATCTTCCATTTTGTCCGAGTGCATACGTACTAGACGTGGAACTTTCAAAGATTTCTTATTCGTTTGATTTGTAATGAAATCACCTTTTTTAACTTGGCCTTGGTAAACACGCATGTAAGTCAATTGACCGAACTGTGTTTCTTGCAATTTAAACGCAAGCATCACAAGTGGCATGTTGTTGTCAGCTTTAAGAGGGAATTTCTCTTCGTTTTTATTTAAATCTAAACCGTGCTCTTGTTTTTCAGATGGGTTTGGTAAGTAGTAAGTGACCGCATCTAACAAGTGCTGAACGTTTTTATTTTTAAACGCAGATCCGCAGAATACAGGAACTAATTTCAACCCGATAACGCCTTTACGCATAGCTGCGCGCATCTCTTCAAGAGTTGGCTCTTCTTCCATTAAGAATTTTTCGGCAATGCCATCATCAACGTCAGCTAATTTACCGATCAAAATTTGACGGTATTCTTTAGCTTGTTCAACCATGTCTGGTGGAACTGGGATTTCAGTGATTTTTTCACCGTCTTCACCTTCATTTTTGTAGGCTTTCATTGTTAACAAATCAACGATACCCATGTGCTTATCTTCAAGACCGATTGGAATGTTAGCCATGAAAGCGTTTAAACGTAGTTTTTCAACTAAAGCGTCTTTTACGCGGAATGGGTTAGCACCTTGGCGATCTAATTTATTGACGAAAGCTAAGCGCGGAACGTTGTAACGTTTCATCTGACGGTCAACCGTGATTGACTGAGATTGAACTCCAGATACACCGCAAAGAACTAGGATCGCACCATCAAGTACGCGTAGAGATCGTTCAACTTCTACTGTGAAGTCAACGTGCCCCGGTGTATCGATTAAGTTAATTGTATAGTCTTTCCACTGAACTTGCGTCGCAGCTGACTGGATTGTAATCCCTTTTTCGCGCTCTAGATCCATAGAATCCATAGTCGCGCCTACGCCATCTTTTCCTTTTACTTCATGGATTTCGTGAATACGACCGCCGTAGAATAAAATACGCTCAGAAAGCGTGGTTTTACCGGAATCGATATGCGCCGAAATCCCGATGTTACGAACCTTTTGAATATCCCAAGTCTTAGACATAATTAACCCTTCGTTAATGATCTGGTTTAAAATTTTAAATAATCGAAAGTATTTGACTATCATTAATTCGGTGGAGGTGCAAATGCCGAATGAAGTTTTCGTTTTTTGGTAGGGATTTCCTCAGTGATAAAGGGGGTGGTTTTGGGTAAAAAATAAGCATAGGTTTAGTTGACGCCGAAACCATTTCAGGACTTACTAACTTGGTGATTAATTTTGAGCAGCATCTGACCCAAAACTTCAATTATCCGGGCTTTAGGTTTCCACAAAAGGAAATCATTCAGCGGGTTTACCAAGGAGAATCTCTATTGGCATTAATGCCAACGGGGGCCGGTAAGTCATTAACATATCAATTTTTAGCCAGTCTTTGTCAGGGAGATGAGCTGGTTCTGGTGATTTCACCACTTATTGCGTTGATGCAAGATCAGACTCAAAAAGCCCAAGATCATCGAATTCAGGCCACATTTATAAATTCATCGCTATCGGCAGATCAAAAACTGAGTCGAATGGAGCAAATTGGTCAAGGGCGATTTACACTTGTTTTCGTAACACCAGAGCGATTTCGAAAGAATGAGTTTTGGAATTGTTTGGTTTCTCGAAAGATAAAAGCATTTGTTGTCGATGAGGCCCATTGTGTTTCGCTTTGGGGGCACGATTTTAGGCCCGACTTCGCTCAGTTACAGAACTTCCGAGAAAAGCTCGGAACTCCTCCGCTTTTGGCTTTGACGGCGACTGCGACGGTTGACGTTCAGAAAGATATTGCGAAACAATTTCAATTGGATCTAGACAAAAATCTGATTTTGGGTGGATTAGAGCGGCCCGAGCTGAGTTTAAATGTTCACGAATGCTACGCGGAAGCAGAAAAAAATGAAAAACTAGAAGAGCTTGTACATGCTAACTCGGGGAGTGGAATTGTTTACTTTTCATTGATACAAACTTTGGAAAGTGCGGCTCGGTTTTTTGTTCAAAAGAAAATACCATTTCAAAAATACCACGGTGATCTTCCTGCTGATCAGCGCCGTCGAAATCAAAATGATTTTTTGACTGGAAAAGTAAATTGGATATTAGCAACTCCGGCGTTTGGGCTCGGCATAGACAAACCTGATATTCGTAGCGTAATCCATTATGAAATTCCATCTTCAATTGAGTCTTATTTTCAAGAGGTCGGGCGAGGTGGGCGCGACGGTCATCGTGCCAATGGTCATTTTCTTTTTTCAGAGGATGATTTGACAATTCAAATGCAGTTTTTAAATTGGGCTTATCCGGAAAAAGAATTTATTCAAAAAGTATTCGATTTGATTGAATCTAAGCCGGATGTTGTTGCGGTTCAAGGATTTGATTATTTGCGTGAGCAGATGGTTTTCAAAAATAAAAAAGATTTTCGTGTGAACGCAGCTGTATCGATATTAAATCGATGGGGCTGTTTAGAAGAAGCCTCTACTCCATTTGGATTTGTCGCTTTGCGACCTCCCGCAGATGAAAACTTTAAAGTTGAAGATCAAAATTTATTGAAAAAAGAGCATCAGAAAAAACTTTTGTCATTGCTTCGTTTTATTCAAAACACAGATGAATGCCGGTTGAAGCAAATTTACTATTATTTTAATCACCAAAAAAATGAAGACTGCGAAATTTGCGATGTCTGCAGACAATGAGATTCTTTATGAAATTTTTTCAGATCCCTATGCGCCGACGGTTGAAGACGTTGTCGCAGTCGGTGGAAGCCTTGATGCAGACATTTTGATGTATTCGTACGCACACGGAATATTTCCGTGGCCTCATGAAGGTTATCCGCTGCTTTGGTTTGCGCCGGAAGAGCGGGGTGTAATTGATTTTGATCAAATTCACATTCCGCGTAGTTTAAAAAAGTGGATACGACAAAATGAAAGAGTCTTCGAAATAAAATTCAATACCCAGTTTAAAGAAGTTGTTCGTCACTGTCGAATGCAAAAACGCAAAGGTCAAAATGGGACATGGATCAATAATGAAATTGAGAAAGCTTACTTTGAACTTTTTCAGAACGGAAATGCCTTTTCGTGTGAAGTTTTTCGACAAGAAAATCTTGTTGGCGGAGTGTACGGGGTTAAATCTTCTCGTTATTATAGTTGCGAAAGCATGTTTCATTTGGAAGATAACACTTCAAAGTTGGCTTTAGTTAAGTTAGTTGAAAGCTTGTCGATACAGGGGCAAAAATGGATGGATATTCAAATGGTGACGACTGTTTGCGAAAGCCTTGGCGGGTATTTAATTTCTAAAGAAGAGTTTTTAGAGCGAATTCTTTAAAAATTCGATTCTTTAAGTAAGCCAGCAGAGCTTCTGAGTTGCTGATCTGTTTTCAAAATCCAATCTTGAAGTTCTGTTAAAACCAAATACACTCCATAACCCGAGCATTCGTTTTCCACGATCAGGGCATTTAACTCGGCATCGGTCGTGGCTACTTTTGCGAATACTCCTATGGCTATTGCAAATAATTTTCTTGAACCATTTTCGGTTATAAACAAGGGGGCTCCTGAATCACCCTTACATACGCCGGCTTCGCTTTTTTGGTTTATTAATATTCGGCCTTTAACAAAAGACTCTTCAGATAAATTAACGGTGGCTTGCTTAAGTGAACCATTGATAGCTTTGAAATCAAAATTTTCAATTTCTTTCGATGTCGTTGTCTTCCCGTATCCGGCGATTAAGGCCGTCTCGGGTCTTGTGTTTTGTACTGTTGGAATAAGGCTAAAAGGAAAGGCTTTATCTGATGGAAAATCTCGGTCTGTTATCAACAGAGCAATATCACTATATCCGAAAGTATCTTCAAAACTTTCTGCAACGATGGGTGAATGGTTTAATATGTTTCTCATCTCATAGCTTGGGTGCTTTTTTGCGTTTATGATTTGAAAAACTTCTTCTTTCATCAAATTATTTCTAGGATTAGGATTCAATATAATTTTAGTGCCTTTCAATCCGTGATCAATACAGTGGGCTGCCGTAAGAACAACCCGTTTTGATATAATAAGTCCCGTACATATTCCGAAGAAAAAAGTCTGCCCTTTTTCTTGAACGATATCTTGAGTAATCATAACTATTGATTTGGCTAGTAGATTGCCAGACTCAACTTGTGTTCCTTTAATTACGCTTTGATCTTTGCGTGTTTTATCCATAAAATTTTGATCAGCACAGGACTGAAAAATTAAAGAAAAAAGAATAAAAAGCGAAAGAGAAAACCGCATAAGTCTACTTTCCTAAAACGTCCATTTGCCGGAAAAAGTTAGTCGAAGGACTTATTTCAATTTTCAAACCGACTGTAATGCAACAAAAGCGCTTAGAGCTCTTTAAACTGTCAAACTTTAAGACAAGAGCCGTAACTCTTCTCTCTGTTGTAAAACTTAAATTAGACTCAAGTAAAGTCCTTTGAATTCTTAAGGAAAAACCAAACAGTCTTAAAAATGTCTGAGCTTTGGGCGTAAAGTTTAAAATCAACTTCAAAAAGTTAAGGTCAGATTGTCAAACCCCTCAACGAAAGTCTGAAACAATGTATTTTCCAGATAAAGATCTTAAGTCCTAGGTCGAGGTAGCCGAAAGATTGAATGTCGAAAGAGGTACGTTATGAAAAAGAAAAATCAAAGATTGATCTTTCTGTTAGGAGCTATCATCGCAATGAGTGCATGCAGCAAGACGAGCTTCTCAGATATTACTCCTGTTACAGCAACCAAAACAGATATACCCCTGGATCCTCCAGTTGAGGTCCCTCCTGTAGTCAACCCGCCGATCTATCTGTCAAAGCTTTCAAGCGGTGTGTGCAATAGTGACTCATCGACTGCAGTGCTTTCTTGTTTGAAGTGCAATGTGCCGAAGAATCCGCCTTTACCTCCTCAGTTGTCTGCTAAAGGTCAGGCCTTGGTTGATGCGATGTATTTGGCGTGTCAGATTCCGAATAAGTCAGATAAAAATAACTTTAAGCCAACGAAAGAAATGATTGTTAAAAAGCTCAATCGTGCGGGCGAACTCGAGTATCCTGAAACGAAACGAACGGCTATGATGTCTTTGGTGGTTGAGGGATTAACCAATACCGCAGATAGTTCATTAAGAAAAAAAATGTTTGGTGGTCTTTACTATCAGCCTCCTTATTCAGACGCTTTTGAGACCTATTTCGGAATTACCGTTCAAGAGGCAAAAAGTACTTTTTGCTGGGACGGCAACATCGATACTCCAGATATCACAGGAGTCTCGGGCTTATATTCGCTAGAATGGTTTCAATGTGTGAGCAGTGGTTTCAGTTCAGATTGCAAAGAAAAGCCCGAGTATGTAACCGCTAAAGGATACAGAAAAGAGCTTGAAACTGTTTTGAAAAAATCAATTTCTCAGCCATATGTTCCACCAGCGTCGTTGCCAGAAAAAAAATGCAATTGGGATAAGTTTGAAGGTGACGATATTGTTGCCGCTATAAAGCAATTCAAAAAGTGGAAGGCTGAAGGTCGACAGCTTTCGATGGAGTTTAAAAAATCCGACGGTGTTTCACAGTGCGGTGTAGCTGATGAAAGCAATTTAAAACAAGGCTATGTTGTTTCAATTGCGAGCTATAGCTGTCAATAATCAGCGAATCATTTCACCGGTTCCGTATTTTTGCGGAGCCTGGTTGTATTCGGCCTGGGCGGTTGCCAACCACTTTGCTAAATTATTTCGACGATTTTGATCAGACGGGTGAGTCGAAATAAATTCAGGAGGTTCGGCTCCATTTTTTGATGCATTCATGCGTTCCCATAGTTTAATTGATTCACTTGGATCATATCCGGCGCGGGCCATATAAATTTGACCGGCTTGATCCGCAGAAGTTTCGTCTCCTCTAGAAAATTTGCGATCTAAAAATGTAATCGCGAAACCGGCCGCGACACCACCGATTGCGGCCCATTGTCGACAGCTGTCTGTTTTGCAAAGAAGTTGTCCGCCAATTGCGGTTGCTCCGCCGACAATTAAGCCCAAGGTATTATTTTGTTTTGCGCGCGCATATCCGGACATACCGTGGCGAAGAGTTGCGTGTGCTACTTCATGCCCAAGCACGGCGGCCAATGCGCCTTCGGTTTTGAGTACGGGCAAAATACCCGTATAGACTGCTATTTTACCGCCCGGCATGCACCAAGCATTTGCTTCTTTACTTTCGATTACGATGTATTCCCAATCAAACTTTTCGCCCGAAGCTATAGCTATTCGATTGGCAACACGTTGAACCATCGCATTCCATTCTTTATTTTGAGAAATTTTAGATTTGGATTTAATTTCGGCATAGGCCTTAGCGGCTTCGGCGTTAATTTCTGGCTCGGAAATTCCAGCGTCTTCTGGATTAGTCGCACAGCTAGCTAATGAAAAAAGAGCAGCAAAAAGTAGTAGTTTCATTTTCTTCATATTCAAAGTGAATCACAAAAGTTCACTTTGGGTCAATATGACCTGAAAAAAAATTACATAGAAAATTAACTTCAAATTATTTATTGCGACGTTGTATTCGTTGCGAGAAAAATTCTCTTTCAAGCTTTTTATAGGCCTCGTATTTCACGTTCGTACCCAACATTTCACTTTGAGTCTCGACGTTTTCTTTTTCCATAGTTTTGAGCTTTTCAAGATCGTTTTTGATACGATCTTTCTTAAGAGTTGCTTTGGCCTCTTCAATACTTTGTACTAAAGCCCTAGAATTTGCGATCACTTTGATGACTCTTTCTTCTTCAACTTTCCATTGTCTTAAGAAGTACTTTGTCGCGTAACTAACCCATTCTTGTTGAATGGCGTCGTCTAAGTAAGTTTCAGTGAAGTTTTCAGTATAAAGTGTGGCTTCTACGTATGTGTCATAGTACTGACTTGTTTTTTGTGGTGTGTAAGCGTTTTGCGCGGCCGCAATTTTACGCTCGACAGCCATTCGCGCTAATTCTTCTTGAACGGGGTCGGTGTTCAGTCGTTTGTAGGCAAAGTTTCCTAAAAACACTGCAATGATTCCGATAGCGAAGCCGCTCGACATTAAACTTAAATTTTCTTTACGTTTACGTTTTTTCCAATCATCTAGTTGTTCGGCATGTTTTGATTCTGAACCTGTGTTGATTGCACTTTTGACTTGAATAACTGAATTGATCAATTCAAAGTTTTTTTCAAAATCAAATGAACCAGCGGTTGCTTTTTTAGCTAACATTTCAACTTTTGATGCAATTTCTTGCGATAAATCGACACTAAATTTTTTAATGGCATTCGTGTGATTATCTCGAATTTTTTGAAGTTCTTTGATCTCGTTTGCTTTATAGTCGTCAAATTTTTTAGCTTCGATTGCCTTTAAATTTTTATATTCATTGTCGAGTTCTTCTTTAGCCTTCTTTTTTGAGTCTTCTAAAGTTTGTGAAAGATATCGAATTTGTTCTTCGATCTGGTCTTTTTTTTCAGAGAGGGCAGTGAACGCTCGTTCTTGTTCTCCGCGTTCTTTCTCTGCCTTTTCGAGTTCAACTTGCCATTGATTTTTAATGCTTTGTAAGTGCTGTTGCGCTTGTTCTTGCTCGGCTAACCAGCCTGATTTGACCGAAGCAAATTCGGCTGCCGCCGCATCTTTTTCGGCTTGCCATCCAGCCTTTATTTGTGCAAATTCAGCCGCCGCTGCATCTTGTTCGGCTTGCCATCCGGCTTTAATTTGTTCGAACTGCGCAATTTCGCCTTCAATTTTTTTATGAAGCTCAATAAGCTCGCTGTATTGTTGTTTTGAAAATTCTAAATTTTCTTTCTCTTGCTTAAGTTGGCTTAGAATTTTGCTAAGTTCTAAATCTGAATCTTCTTTCAAAGATTTATTTTCTTTAAATTGACGCTCAGATTCAGCAGTCGATGCTTGAATTTTTGCAAGTTCATCGGAATACAATTTGATTCGACTTAAATGTTCTGATTTTTCATTTTCAAATTCGACTTGATATTGACGCTTTTTATGAAGAATTTCATTTTCTGCATCAGTGATCATACGGTTTTTTTCTGAGAACATGTCTGATTTCATCTTCTCGATAGATAATTCGAGTTTGATGATATTTTCTTTTTCTATGACCTCAAGTTGTTTTTCTTTATCCTTACGGATCAACTCGCGGTGCTCTTTCCACATGTTTTGGATTTCTTCGTTGGCTTGAAGACGTTTGTCGTCTAATAGAATTTCCGTCTCTGTTTTAAGACGTTGTAATTCACGCCGAGTATCATCTAAAAGACGATCAATAAGCTTTTGATACTCAGCATAGGCCTCTTCGGTGGCTCTTCTTGTTTGGATCTTGGTTTCATTAATAATTTTAGTTTTATAAACATCGGCACCCTTGATAATCGAGTGCTTCATGTACTCAGCTTCTTTTATAATCTCTTGAGCGTGTTCAGAAGCGTTTTTGTACTTCGGTAAATTCAAACCCACGTTTTTGAAACTAAGTTTGAAATCTTCTTCTGTTTTAGGAAATGCAGATAGATCAACAACGATAGGCGGGTGGTCTGTTTCTTTTTCTACGCTTTTTGCTTCGGCTGTCAGCTGTTCACTGACTTCCATTATTTTTAGCTTAATTTTACTTTGAGAGTTTCCAAAAGTAATTGTGTATGTATCTCTGACTGGAACAAACTCCATTGGGTTCAGTTTGATGCCTTCGACGTATGTTCCGTTCGAAGAGTTTAAATCTTGAACTTGAATCAGGTTGTCTTGTAATCGAACCTTCAAATGCTCGCGTGAGATTCCGTTGTCGACGATGGGTACCGCCGAAGAATCTCCACGTCCAAGTACAAACTCAGTCTTATCGATGTCGTAAGTCTGAGTCTTTGAAGGACCGATTAAAGTTAAAAGTACAACCTGTTTCTTTTTTGACATTCTTTTATTTTAGCTGCTCCTAAGCAGCGTCAGCGTGTGCTGGTTTTTTCGCTTTCGCAATTTCAAGATTCAGTGCTTCTTCAGCTAAAGCTTCAACTGGGTCACGGTTTTCATCAAATTTACCTATGTCGTCAGGAACCACGTTGTTATCAGAGCGGTACCACAACAAGTCCATAGCTGCTTCGAAACGATCCACCAGTGACATGTAAACGCGGTCAGGTGAAAAACTTGTGTTGTAAACGTGTAAGGTTAACGAGAAGGCGATACCAACAACTGAAGACGCCATCGCAAAACTGATTTCGTGTAAGAAACTATCCATGATTGTTTTAGTTCCTTCAACGTCGCTCATATCCATTCCACCTAATTGTACGAGACCGCCTTTGATCCCTAGGAAAGTACCTAAGATACCGGCAACGACGAACAAACCAGGTAACATTGTCAAAAGCTCGTTTAAGGCCGACATTGGAATCACACCAAATAATTTATTGAAGCAAGGGTTGTGTTGCAAAGTCGCGCGAGTAATGTGCTGAAGCTTCGGAGTCTCTTTAGACCACTTCAAATAGCGAAGTTGTTTTAAAATATCTTTGACCATCCATGCGCAGCCTTGCTTGACCAAAAAAATGCGGTCTTGCGGAGCCATGATGTTATCTAAACGATCAGCGGCTTTACGGTCGCGCATTGCGAATGATTCGTAGTATGTTTTTTCAAACAATTTTTTCGCTAAAACATAGAAAGAAGCACCTTCTAAGTTTTTATTCGCATCCGAATCTATGAACTTGTATACCTTGAGTTCGAACTGACGTGCAAACCATTCGTGGCGACGAACAGTGTAGTAAATGGCCCAGCGTAAGAAGACAGCCGCTAAAAACACGGTGCCCATTGCGTAAGGCAAGTAGTTGATAAAATACTTGATTAAGTTTTGTAACATTTGATCATTCATACGGGCTCCTTATTTCTTTTTATCCATACTAAATCTAATAATAACTCTTTGTGATTTCTTACAATCATTCTTCTGACAGTATTCTTGGGCTGAAGCGACGTTGCGGTCCATCTTCATTAAATCCAAGAAGCTTCGTCCCGAAACTTTTAAGTTCGGAACCAAAGTTTGTCTGTGTTCGAAATTCATTTCTTTTTCATCTAAGATGTAATTGAAAATTGATTTCGCACGTTTGTAACTTAAATCCATGTTGTACTTCAAAGCTTCGCGATCTGCCGGTTTCGTCGAATTTGGATCAACGAATTTTCCTTTATAAGTCGGTGAGGCGAAACCGATAACCTCAACCGCCGAGATTTGATTCGACACTGTTGGGTTTCCGAAAAGTGATTTTGAGTAAACGGGCATCGCTTTTTTCAAAACGTTACGCATGTCTTCTTTTAAGTTCGCCGAGTCGCTGTCGAAATAAGCTTGACCGAAATCAAGTAAAACGTCTCCAGATTCAAGATCGATGTCTGCTTTAACACCCATTTTGTCGAAACCTTTTTTGATTTCTCCGGCGATTTGTTTACGCGCTTGTAGTTCTGCTTTAACTGCATTTAACTGGCCTTCTGTATTTTTCAATTGTCCCGCTAAGCCAGCCAATTGACCTTGCATTGCTTTTTCACGCGCTTGAGCGGCAGCCTTAAATTGGCCTTCGCGTTTTGCAATCTCTGCATCAGATAGACCTTTTTGATCTCTTAAAGCCTTGTCGAAAGCGGCTTTAGCAGCCGCTTGATCTGCAGCAAACTTATTTTGTAACGCGTCCATTTTAGCTTTGGTCTCTGCTGCGGCGGCACCTAATTGGCCTTGTAGGTTGTTAACTTCTTTTGCCTTTTGATCAAGAGCGCCTTTCGTTTGATTCAGAACTTGATTGGTATTTTGCAATTGATCAGCTGTCTGAGCTAACTGATTTTTTGTCTGATCTAAATTGGCCGCTGTATTTTGCAATTGGTCTTGCGTTTGATCTAATTGATCATTTGTTTGTGCCAATTGATTTTCAGTTTGAGCTAATTGATTTTTTGTTTGATCTAAAACACTTTTTGCCTGAGCTAACTGTTGTTGAGTCGCCCGTTTTTGCTGTTCAATGGCATCTTTTTGTTTTTCGATCGCTAAGATTTTATTGTCAGCTTCAAGTTCAAGTTGTTTCATTTTAGCTTGGTAAGCTTTTTGAGTCATTTTTTGTTGTTTGTAAGATTTTTTCAACTCGGCAACTTTTTGCTCCATCGCATCGTTGATTTGATCGATTTGTGCATCTTTGCTTTTCAAAGCTTGAACTTTTTGCGCAATGTCTTGATTCAAACCTGAGATCTTTTGAGTTTGCTCGGTAATCGTTTCGTTTTTTTCGTCGATCACTTGGTCTTGCTCGTCGATCACTTCGTTACGATTTGTAATTTTCGTTTTTGCTAAAGTGTTTGAGTTGATCACATTGCGAACCATTTGTTGGTACTTGTTCAAAGCAATTTCTTTTTTTGCATTTTCATGCGCTTGCTTTGTTAAGTTCTCTTTTTCGTTTTTAGCCTCTTCTTGCAAAAGGCTCAACTTGTCCATCAACTCGGCATATTCATCTTTTTCAGATTTGTTCGCTTGAGATTGCAAGTACTGAGTCTTTGCTGACTCGTAAATTTTTAACTGCTCTTGCATATCTTGAATTTGCACTTTCAGTTTTTTATTTTCATTGGCGTTATTCATGCCATCTGCGCCAGATCGAAGACTCGAGACGACGTAAAGAAGTAAGAAAATAGACGATAAACCCAAGAATAAATCCGAGTTCGACGTCCAAAAACTTTCGCCTGATCCATGATTGCCGTTCTTGTTGTAATGAAAAGACATATTTTACACTCCTAGCTCACGTTTCTTTAACGGCATAGAAGCGGCTTTTATGTAGATCTGGTTTAAAAAGCTGGTCCAAGGATCAGGAAAATTTGTAGGGATGAAAGTCTAGAATCGACTGACGTCTAGTTATAAAAAATACAGCTTCATCAAGGTTAGCCAGCAGATCAGTGTAAACACTAGACCAAGGGCTGCAACCAATTGAACGGCTGGGCGCGAAGATGTTTTTTTGTCGGTGCTTTTCTGAATTTTGTGAGCTAAGCCCTGCACAAGATTCAATCTTTGAACGCGATCAAGTTTATAAAAGTGAACTCCAACAATGTTTTCATACTCTGTGATTGAATCAATTCGAATAACAACGGCGTAACAAGCCATTTGCTCAGAACCCGGAACTGAGAATTGAATTTTTATAATTTCACCCAATTGAGGAGACAAATCTGCAGAAGCTGTGAACGATAATCCCGTTAACGAAATGTCTTTGATTTCTGTATTTTCTTCCCATGATCTTCTTTCGGCTCCTGACAAGCGAATCAGATGATTATCATCCGTATTCAAAATATACCGCGGAGCGCGTGCATGGTAGCGGGCCAGGGAAGTCGTCATATACTATCCTATCGGCAAGTATTGACCTGATCTTGACTTGAGTCGTGGCTATTTTCCTTGATAAAATGAAGACTCAAACACAAGTCTCGAATTGAGGCGGTATAGCTTGCAAAGGGCCACGAAGCGATGACAGATAATCCTAAATCTAAACAAATTAAATCAGTTCAAAAAAAGTCGATTTCTGTTCGCCGCAAAAAGAAAAGCAGTGTGGTTGAGCATCCGCGGTCATCGGGTTTGATTTTTAGCAATCGCGAATTGGGTTGGCTTAATTTTAATTTGCGAGTTCTTGCCGAAGTAGAAGATCCACAAAATCCACTTTTTGAAAGAATTAAGTTCTTATCAATTTCGAGTTCAAATTTAGACGAATTTTTTATGAAGAGAATTGGCGGGCTTAAACGTCATGTCGTCTACGGAATTTCTGCAAAATCGTCCGATGGGCAAACACCAGAAATGCAATTGACGATGATCATGAAGCACCTTCATCCAATGCTGAAAAAGCAAAAAGATCTTTTTACAGCTCTTACTAAAGAGTTACGCACGCAAGGGTGTGAAATCGTAAGTTATAAAGACTTAAAAGAGAACGAGAAAAAGCAAATTCGAACGCATTTTCTTCAAAATATTTTTCCTGTACTGACTCCACTTTCCGTTGATCCAGGACATCCATTTCCATTTATTTCAAATCTTTCAACTTCTCTAGCAGTTTCTATTGTTAATCCTCAGAACTCAGAAGAAAAATTATTTGCACGAGTGAAAATTCCTAAGGTTATCAATCAATGGGTTGCGATTGAAGCAACTCAGAAGTGGATTCATGTTGTCGAAATAATCAGGGCGCATCTTGATGAACTATTTCCGGCCATGAAAGTTGTTGGTTATGTTTTATTTCGTGTTTCGCGAAATGCAGATTCTGATCGCGAAGAAGAAGATGTCGAGGATCTTTTGGCCATGATCGAAGAAGAACTTAGGCAAAGGCGATTCGCCGAGATTGTTCGAGTCGAATTTGGCGATTGCACAGACCCCTGGCTTAAAGAGTTTTTAATGACTGAACTTGAGCTCAAAGACGACGATCTATTTCCGATGGCTGCTGAATTTGATATTGCAGACTTTTCGATGCTGACGCAGCATTTGAATTGGCCACAATTTAAATTTACGAATTGGTCTCCAGTTGTTCCCAACGGATTGAGCGATTCAAGTTTATCAATTTTTGAAGCTATTCGTCGGCAAGATATTTTGCTACATCATCCATTCGAAAGTTTTTCTTCAAGTGTTGAAAGGTTCATACGTGAAGCGGCTGTTGATCCAGATGTGCTAGCGATCAAGATGACTTTGTATCGGACGGGTGATCAGTCTCCGTTTATCAAAGCTTTAATTCAAGCCGCTGAAGAAGGAAAGCAGGTTGTGTGTTTAATTGAATTAAAAGCCAGATTTGATGAAGAAAGAAATATTTATTGGGCGCAAGAACTCGAAAATGCGGGTGTTCATGTCGTCTACGGAGTTGTAGGTTTAAAAACGCATGCTAAAACTGCATTGGTGGTTCGCAAAGAATCCAATTCTGTGCGGTGCTATGCCCACGTTGGTACTGGTAATTACAATTCGACGACATCTCGATTTTATACAGATCTGGGCTTGCTAACTTGTGATGAAAGAATTACTCAAGAGCTTATTGAGTTTTTTAATTACTTAACTGGTAAGTCACTGAAGCAAGATTATCAACATTTGATTTTGGCACCGGTGAATATGTTTTCAAAAATGAAAGACCTTATCTTACGAGAAAAAAAACATGCTACAAATGGTCTGCCTGCGCAAATTATTGCTAAATTTAACAATATGGAAGAAAATGATATTTCTCTTTCGTTATATGATGCGAGCCAATCTAAAGTGAATGTGCAATTGATTGTACGCGGATTCTGTTGCTTACGTCCGCAAGTCAAAGGTGTCAGCGAAAATATCTCGGTTCAGTCAACACTGGGCCGCTTTTTAGAACATTCTCGGGTGTTCTATTTTAGAAATGGCCAGTCGGATCCCGTGGACGGTGATTTTTATATAGGATCTGCTGATTGGATGTATAGAAACTTGCATGCACGGGTTGAAGCTCTTTGTCCGATTTATGATCGCGCGGCTAAAGAAAAGCTTTGGGCTATTTTGCAGTTGTATCTTAATGATTCTAAGCAAAGCTGGACGATGAAGGCTGACGCAAGTTATGAAAAAAAGTCGTCGATCAAAGGGCAATCAAAAGAAATCGTTTCTGTTGGAGTTCAAAATGAATTGATGCGGCTAGCTTCATTTCATCAAGCGATGACAGAAGATGATTTAATTAAAGAAGCGAAAGAATAGCACCTTCTTTAAGTCCGACTCCTGGAATTTTCATTCTTTTGGTATTATATTTTTTCATCAATGTGAGTACCAAGTACATTGCGGGTTCTAAAACATCTACGCGGTCTGGTTTTAAATTAAATTTTTTCGTTCTTTTGTCGAGAGGAGTGCGCAAAAATGATTTATAAATTTTTTGAAGTTCTTTTTGTGTAACAACTGTGTTCGGGCCCTTCTTTAGAATGAGCAACTTTAATCTTGAAATGCTATCGATATTTCCGCCGGTGCCGATAAGGATATCAAATTTTCCACGTGGAAAATTTTTATTTTCTTGCTGAAGTTTTTGTTTAAGGTGCTGCTGAACGTTCAAATTACGTTCATGCGCTTCGCTGATCATGCGCACCATGCCAAGCCTAAAGCTTTTTGAAAAATTAATCTTAGTCTTCAATAATTCTGTAAGTTCAATACTTCCGCCGCCTATATCCAAAAGCAGACATTTTTGATCTTGTATCCCGATTGTATTTTGCACAGCCAGGCGAATAAGTTCGGCTTCGCGCGCGCCAGAAATGATTTGGATTCGAATTCCGCTAGCTTTTTGAATCGCTGATAAAATAAGCTTTTTGTTAGTCGCGTCTCTGAACGCGCTAGTTGCATAAGCTAAACTTCGATCGGCTTTATACTTTTTAATCAGGCGAGCCATGCGTTTGAAGGCCAAAAGCAATTTATTTTGAGTTGAGCTTTTAATGAGGCCACCATTAAAGACATCAGCACCTAATCGGATATTTTCGCGGTGTTTTTTGATGACTCTCCAACCGCCGTTTGGATCGATTTCTGCAATCAGTTGTCGAATGGCGTTTGAGCCGATATCTATAGAAGAAATACGCATGATGTCTTAGCCTCTTCTCATTCTTGCGTTGAAAGAAGACAGCGGTCAAGAAAGAAGCTATTGTGTAGGTGAAAGCGAGATCCTATGGAACGAATTATTGATAGTCAGCTTGAAGAACTTAAAAAATTAATGCTTGAAATGGGTGGGCAAGTTGAACGGGCCCTGCGTGCTGTGACCGATGGCTTGATGAAGAAAGATAAAAAATTCTTTCAAGAAGTTCACCAAGTTGAAACTCATATCAATGAACTTCAAATTAAAATTGATAATGAATGCCTTCAGGTCTTAGCGAAACAAGGCCCAGTTGCTAAAGATTTGCGATTGATTTTGTCAATTATTAAGATCAATACTGACCTTGAGCGCATGGGTGACCAGTGTGTGAATATTGCCCACTTGGGTCGAGAACTTATGGATCAAGGCTCTTCGGCACCGATGCAAGATATCGACATTATGGCTCAGAGTGCACGTGACATGGTTAAAGGGTCTTTAGACTCTTTCGTTAAAATGGATATTGCTGGCGCGAAAGCCATTTTGAAAATGGACGATAAAGTTGATGAGTTGAAAAATAAAGTTTACAAAGACTGCACTGCTAAAATGAAAATTGAACCACACAACATAGAATCATTAATGGGTATGATTCTTATTGCCCGAAATCTAGAGCGATTGGGTGATCATGCTACCAATATTGCGGAAGACGTAATTTTTGCATTCTCAGGAAAAGATGTGCGCCATGGATCAAATGAATAAAGCAATTGTAATCGAAGACGAGCAAGCAATTGGTCAGCTTTTGAAAATTCATTTGCAAGACGCAGGTTTTGAAGTTGATGTTTTTCAAGATGCTGAGACTGCATTTAGTGGAATGCAAATAAAAAGTTATCAACTTTGTTTGTTAGATTGGATGCTTCCAGGCGTACAAGGTATTGATTTTCTAAAAAGAATAAGACCTCATCATCCAGAATTGAAAGTATTAATGTTAACGGCCAAAGCCGATCCAGATTCGATCGTTATTGGTCTCGAATCAGGTGCTGATGATTATTTAACGAAGCCATTTGATGCCCGCGTTTTTTCTGCAAGAATTCGTAATCTAGTTCGTCGTTCGCAATATGAAAATCATCTGAAGCAAGCTGCATCGGGGCAACCCGTTGTTCACAGTGTTGACGAAATGACGATTGAAGGTGCAACAATTCATTTCAAAAAGCATTTTGTTAAAAACCAAGGTGTCGAAGTTCATTTAACTCCTTCTGAATTTAAGCTATTGGCTTCTTTATTTAAAGCGCAAGGCCAAGTTCTAACTCGCGAACAACTGATTGACCAAATTCAAGGTGAAGATGTTTCGGTTACGGGAAGAACAATCGATACTCACGTATTCGCGTTAAGAAAGAAAATGGGAGACTGGGCCGCACACATTGAAACAATTCGTGGTGTGGGTTATCGCATTTTAATTTCGGCGGATGATGTTTCAGAAAATTTGAATTAGCGGAGAAAATGTGCTGACGACTGTTCTATGGGTCTTTGCAATTTTTTTGGTAAGCTTTGCGGCTTACCTTCTTAGTTATGTTCGATTTCGCCGCATGATTTCAGCTCAGACAAGACAGATGATTCAGTTGATGAAGTCTGAAGATATTGAATCCGCTAAGATTGGCAATATTTATGCTCAGTCTGATGAGGATTTTGCAGATCTTGAACGTGCTGCGATGGGTTTGCGAAAAAAGTACTTACGTTTGCGTCGTCAGTCTCAAGAAGAGCGCCGAGGCTATGAAACCGTATTTTCTGGTCTGAAAGAAGCGATTGTTACAGTTGATCAAGATCTTCGAATTATTTCTTTCAATTCTTGTTTTATGAACTTTTTCAATTGGGCTCCTGTTAAAGAGCAATCGAGTTATTTTCTACATGACGTTATTCGTGATCCTCAGATTATTAAGACTTTCAAAAATGCTTTTGAAAATCGATCAATTCAAAAAGATGAAATTGATATGTACCAGCTTTTTGTGACTCCACTTCCCTCTCGTATTGAAAATGAGTCTTGGTGTTTGGGGGTTTTTTATGATCTATCAGAAATTCGTAAAACTGAAAAAATTCGAATTGATTTTGTGGCTAATGCGTCTCATGAAATGCGCACACCTTTGACGGTTTTGAAAGGCTATTCGGAAATTTTAGCCAAAAAACTAAAAGAAAAAAAACTTGATCAAGAATATGCTTTACTTGAGCCGATTCTGCAAAGCTCGGATCAAATGTCTGTTTTAATGGATGAGATGCTCAATTTATCTAAGGTTGATGTTAGTACTGTACTTCAAAAGGTAAGGCTGTCGACAGAAGACATAACCAGTGAAGTTATGAACGAGGTTGGAAATCTTTTAAACATGAACCACAAAAAAATAATTGTCGACTATCAAACAAAAGAAGTTTTTGCCAATGCGGACTCTGTTCGGCAGATTCTTCGAAACCTTTTGGTTAATGCGGTCAAGTATTCGGCCGAATCGCAAGATATTTCTATTTCTTGGCGTTCGACAAATTCTGGAACTTCACTGCATGTAAAAGATAATGGACCCGGAATTTCTAAAGATCATCAAGATCGTATTTTTGAAAGATTCTATCGTGTTGATAAGGGGAGAAGTCGAGATCAAGGTGGGTTTGGTTTGGGGTTGGCTTTAGTTAAGCATCATATGCTGAATCATCAGGGGCAAGTTAGATTGGTTTCTGATCTCGGGCAAGGAAGTGAGTTTATTTGTGAATTCCCACAGCAATAGGCTTTTTGAAGAACATTTTGCAAAAGTCTACCATGAAAGATGGCCGCAAATTTTAAAATCTTTAGTTGAATCAGAGAGGCAAATTTTACGACCCAACTTATTCATTGAAGAAAGAGATATCGTTAGTGCTGAACCCTGTGATTTTTTGCCTGGGTGCTTCTGGAAGCCAGAGGGTTTTAAATTAGAAAAGAATAATCAGGGCATCTATTCATATTACATTATGGACCCCGCAAGTATGATTGTGGCACTGGCGCTAGAGCCTGAGCCCGATGAGCAAATCTTAGATTTGTGTGCTGCTCCTGGGGGTAAAACTTTGGTGATCGCCGAGAAAATGCAAGGCGGCGTTTTGGTTTCGAATGAAGTCTCTGAATCAAGACGAGAGCGGCTTAATCGAGTTCTTCATGAGTACATTCCTAAAGATAAAAGGATGTTCATTCACACAAAAGGTTTGGATGGAAATCAATACGGGCTTCGTCAACCCGATGTATTTGATCGAGTTTTAGCAGATGTGCCTTGTTCGGGTGAACGGCATCTTCTTGAAAATCCGAAAGAATTTGCAGAATGGACTGTAAAACGAACCAAAAATTTAGCGATCCGTCAGTACTCTCTTTTGGCTTCCGCATGGTTAGCAGTTCGACCTCAGGGAAGAATTGTATATTCAACCTGTTCGATTTCTCCTGATGAAAATGATGAAGTTGTAGCTAAGTTGGTCAAAAAAAGAAAACCGCAGATATTGCGGCTTTCTTGGTTAGATCAGTTCGATTTTCTAGAAAAAACTCAGTTTGGTTACCAGATATTGCCAGATCGTTCGGCATTCGGTCCGATGTATTTTTCAGTGATTGAAAAAGTTTAAACCTAACAAACTCTTTTTTTAAGTTGAGCTTGGCGGTAGGCTGCTAAATTGTAGTAGCCATAGGTTTTCATCTTAAATATTTCGGTTACTGCAAGTTCGATTTCGTTTATTACATCTTCGCCGAACCCCATAGGTGAAAAAGCTTTTGAAGCCTCAAGCTCGTCTAAGCAGAGCGCGCAAATTCTTTGAATGAATTCAAAATTCGATTCGCAGTTGATGTTCGGTGGTAGTAACTCTTCTTCCATAATTTCAACGATCAATGATTTCATGTTGATTTTTTCGGGAACTTCATATGATGTCTTAACTGTGAAAACGCCTAGTTTTTTTGAACTTAAGACTTTAGTCGAAATTCTCTCTGAAGAGTTAGTGGGGGGGCAGTTGCAGGAAATCAACGCGACTGAGGATGGGCTTGTTTTCACAGTTTATCGATTTCAACAATTACCAAGAACAAAATTCTTGGTCTTTGATTTAGATAAACCCTTTCCATTCATTGGTTTCTTCGACCAACATCCATGGCCGGGGCGAAAAAAAAGCAAACCGACCGGACTTTTTTTAAATGCTCATGCAAAAAATTTATTTTTTCAAAAAATTGAATTGGTCGAAAGATTTGGTCGAGTCGTTCAGTTCAATTTGGGGCGTGACGATCGACAGGCTCTTCTTTATTTTCGCTCAATTCCTAAGCAAACCAATTTTTTGGTCGAGGCAAAAGATGAAAAAGGAAAATTAAAAACAATTTCATGGTATCCCGTACAAGAATTAGTTGAAAGAGAATTGCATTCAACTGGGGGCGAAGAAGAAGATCAACGTTCGATACCATTTTTAATGAAGCAGTGGTGGGATCGTCGCAGTTTATTAAGTCAGTCATTGAAAAAAGGGCAAGGCGTTGCAAATTCGACGTTAAGCCCATATGAGAAGTGGCAAAAGCAAAAAGAAAAAGACATCGCGAAAAAGAAAAACGCATTAGACGGAATTCAAAAGCAAATAGATTTGTATCAATCAGAGCCTTGGTCCCAGGTCGGTGAGCATCTTAAAGTGCAAGGTCTAAAAGGTCTTCCGTTAGAGTGGTCGCAGTACATTGCGTTTGAAAAGTCCGTATCAGAAAACATGCAAAACTGCTTTTCGAAAGCTAAAAGTGCGAAGACTAAAATTCATGGAGCAATCGAGCGCAAGCAAGCCGTGCAGCAAGAATTAGAACTACTGAAGGATCTTTCTGAGCAGCGCTTTGAAAGTGATATGAAGCGGCTTGCTGATCGAAAAAATAGCGTTCCTGCGCGATCGGTTGAAGGACGATTGCGTAAACTTATTGTGAATGACGGTGGCGTTGTTTGTTACATAGGAAAATCAGCCCACGATAACTTAGATTTACTTCGTAAGTCTAAATCTTGGGATTACTGGATGCACTTGAAGGATTACCCAGGCGCACACGCAATTATTTTTCGAAAAAAAGAACAAGTGATTTCCGACCAAGATTTAATCAAATGTGCCCGTTGGCTAGTTAAAGAAGGTCTCGGAGAAAAACAAGTCCAGCTGGGAGGTCGGTTTGCAGTTGTAATGGCAGAGTGCCGCCATGTGCGTCCGATCAAAGGAGATAAGTTGGGCCGCGTCACTTATCATGAAGGCCGTGAGTTCTTGATTGCGCTCTAAATTTTAAATAGAATTTTAAGATAGATATCTAGCGATCTAAAAAACAATGGAGTGTTTTGATGATTGAAGTACGCAAGCTGTGCAAAAGTTATGGCGAACGCCAGGCTATTTCGAATTTAAGTTTCAAAATTGAAAAAGGTGATGTCGTGGGCTTATTGGGTCCTAACGGAGCCGGCAAGTCAACCACGATGAAAATTATTACGGGTTTCATGGCGCCAACTTCGGGAGAAGCCAAAGTCTGTGGATATGATGTTTTTGAAGATCCTATCGAAGTTAAAAAAAGAATAGGGTATTTACCAGAGACCCCGCCGCTTTATTCTGAAATGAGTGTTGAGGATTACTTAAAATTTGTTGCCGAGTTAAAATCAGTTGATTCGGCTAGGCTTAAATCTTTAGTAGATAAAGCCATAGTTAAAACTCAGCTTGTAGACGTTCGAAAAAGAATAATTCGCAATCTTTCAAAAGGTTTTAAACAGAGAGTTGGAATCGCGCAAGCTCTTGTTTCTGATCCTGAAGTTTTGGTTCTAGATGAGCCGACGGTCGGTCTTGACCCAAAACAAGTGGCCGAAATTCGAGATTTGATTAAAGAACTTCGAGGCGAGCATACAATTATTTTGTCGACCCACATTCTTCCTGAGGTGCAAGCGACCTGTAACAAGGTCATTATTATTCACGAAGGTAAAATTGTCGCTCAGGATGCGATTGATCAAATTGAAAAGCTCAATCAGGGTTCAATCATATTGAATGTGCGAACTCGGAAGCCACATCAGTTATCTGCGCAACTTGAAAAGATTGACGGTGTCAAACAAGTTGAATCAGTCAGTCGCACGCAACTGCGATTAACTTTAAGTGAACAAGATGAATTAATCGAAGTGATAGCGAAAGAAATTATCCAAGCTGGAGTTGGCTTGGTTGAGCTTTCTCCAAGTCGAGCAAACTTAGAAGATGTTTTCTTAAAATTAACCTACGGGCAAAGCACTTAGCAGAAATAGTTGTAAGGAGAGTCTATGCGCGGAATATTTGTGATTTTTAAAAAAGAACTGGCTGGATATTTTTTAAGCCCATTATTTTATTTCATTTCGTTTTTAATGACGAGTCTTTTAAGTATTATGTTTTCAATATCGCTAGATCGATTTAATTACACAGCGACCAACGCGATGATGCAATTGGGGACTCCACCTCAGCAACAGAATATTCATTACGCTGTTTTTCTTCCGCATCTGTCTTTAGTCAATCTTATGATGATTTTTCTTGTGCCTGCTTTGTGTATGAGCTTACTGGCTGAAGAAAAAAAGATGCGGACTTTCGATTTACTATTAACCTCTCCGGTATCATCATTGACTATCGTACTTGGCAAATATTTGGCGACCTTGGTGACCATCTTGGGTTTATTAGTTGTGACAATGACATACCCGGTTATCACCAGTCGTATGGTTGAATTTAACTGGGCTCCAACGATTGTTGCATTTTTTGGTATTTTCTTGGTTTCTGCTGTGTACTCTGCAATGAATTTATTTGCCTCAAGTCTAACAGACAATGGCTTAATCGCGTTCGTGCTATCAATTGTATTTAATTTATCAATTTGGTTTGTTGGGGCCTTAAATGAGTCATTCGATAATCCAACAACAAAAAAAATTCTTGAACATCTATCGATAAATACCCATCTAGCCGCGATGATCGAAGGTACAGTTCGTACCAGCGGATTAGTTTTTGTTTTTAGTCTGATTTTTCTTTTCTGTTTCTTGTCTGAACGGGTGATTGAATCATCTCGTTGGAGGTCATAATGAGCCACAAAGGTCGTCTTTCTTTGGCTTTAGGTATTTTGTGTTTCGTTTGTTTGGGTGGGCTTTATTTTGCCCTTCGTGTTTGGATGCCATTCATGTGGGGTGTTTTAGTTCCGTCGATTGTTGGTTTTCTAGGTTGGATCTATTACGAACGTCGAATTTTACGTGAGTTTTTTACCTTAAAGACTACAAAGTTTGGTATCGATATGGGTGCCGTCATTTTTCTTTCAGTTTTATTTATTGCTGTTATTAATTTTGTTGGTGCACGTCACACCAAAACATTTGATTTTTCAATTAATCAAATGAATTCCTTATCGGAGCAATCTAAAAAGATTGCTTTGTCGTTGCAATCTGATTTTGCGGTCAAGTTTTTCTATAAATATGGCGCTGATCAAGTTGAAAACAATAAAAGAATTTTTCGAGATTTGGTGAAAAAATACCAAGACATTAATCCAAAAATTCAATTTGAATTCGTCGAAATGAATGAAAAAGCAAAATTGACTCAAGAGTTTGGTGCAACCCGTGGTTCGGGTGAAGCGTTTATTGAATACCGCGGAAATAAAAATCGTATTGAAAATTACGCCGAGCAAGATTTTACGAATGCCATCATCAAAGTGACTAGAACGACTAAAAAAACAATTTACTTCTTAGAGGGGCATGGCGAGCGTTCAATTGATGATGAAAAAGATGAAAGTAGCTTGTTTGGATTCAGGCAACTTCTTGAAAAAAACTCTTATGCGGTTAAAAAACTTTCTTTAATTTCAGTTCCAGAAGTTCCGCAAGAAACCGATGTGTTGGTGATTGCGGCTCCAACTCAAAGCTTTCAAGATCATGAAGTCAAGGCGATTGAAGGTTATATTAAGCGCGGAGGAAGCCTTATGATCGCGCTTGATGGCGCGAGAATCCCAACGGGTTTTCAAAAAATTATGTCGAATATGGGTGTCGAACTTGAAAATTTTTATGTTTTCAATGTTTTCAATACTCCGATGGGGCAAGTTGTGAATGCCCAATCGCCCACAGTAGCGGTGATCTATTCTCCTGTAAGTGAGATTACTAAAGTTTTTGGGGCTAACCAAATGACAGTCTTTCGCCAGCCTCATGCTTTGAAAGATTATCCTCATTCAGAAAAAATCAAAGTTGAATATGTTGTAAAAACTCCCGAAAGTTCTGTGGCTTTGAAAGAATTAGATAGTTCGGATTACATCGGTAAACCACAATCGTATAATTTGGTCGCAGAGATTAAGGGGCAGTATTTAGATTCTAATAAGTCTTTCAGCGCTGTTGTTACTTCGGATATTGACTTCATGACAAATATTCTTTTGTACCAAAATTTAAATCGAGATTTAGCTCTTAATTCAGTTTCAGCTTTAGCGAAAGATCTTGATTTAGTTTCAATTTCAGCCAAAGAGACGACTGCATCTAAAATGCTTTTGTCTCCACCCGAGTTCAGCCAGTTTTTTAAGTTTGTCGTAGTTGGATTGTTCTTTCCGTTGCCATTTTTGTTTATGGTTATTAGCCTGATTCTTTGGTACCGCCGGAGACATGCTTAATGAAGTTTAAAAAGACTTATATTTTTGCAATTCTAATTTTTGGTCTATTGACCGCTGTCTATTTTTTGGATTACCGCCGCGAAGAAAAAGTCGAACAACAGCATGAAGCAGATATGCAGGTTATTAAGTTTGATCGAGAACAGATCAGCATGCTTGAAATTATAAAAAAAGATGAAAAAATCCTTTTACAAAAAAGCGAAAAAGGTTGGTCTTTGATAGAGCCAATTCAAGATAAAGGTGATGATGATCAAATTGAAAAATTAATCATCTCGATTGCTGAAGAAAAAATGTTAGCCGTTGCAAAAGAATCTGATCACATCTCTGATTCTGATTTAACCGAATATGGACTAGATCAACCCTTGGCCGTCTACGTCATTAAAAATAACTTGGGCCAATCGAAAAAAATAACCATAGGAACTCAGAAAAACTTTGAAGGTAATTCATTTTTAAGGGTCGATTCTGAAAACCGAATTTATGTAGCAAGTTCTGTATGGTTTACTAAAGCAGAAAATAAATTAATTTTCTATCGTGAAAAAAGATTATATCGATCTCCATTAGGTGATATTAATCGGGTTAAAATTGTTTCTTTAAATGATAATTTTGAACTTAAAAGAAATGCTAATATTTGGTCTTCGCATCAAACTGAAAATATTTTAGATCAAAATAAAGTCCGAGAAATTATTCGACGAATTTCAGAGACAATGATTCAAGATTATGTTTTTGATGGCGAACCATCAAATGCACTTGTTGAAGAAAAGAAATTAAATCACAAACCAATTGTACGCATTGAATTTGGCACAGCAAGCGGTGACTGGGCTGTCGATATCAATATCAATGAATCTGAAAACGCAGTTTATGCATTGACTGACCGGCCTACTCGGTTGGTGAATTTAGATCCAAGCAGTTGGGAATTTTTTGGTAATCTAAATTTAGATTCTTTACGAGATCGGGTCAGTGTTACTCGGTTTAGTTTAAATCAAGTGCAAAAAATGTACATCAAACTTGACGGAAAAGAGATTAATTTTTCGAAAGTTGATGATCGTTGGGTAGAAGATGGTGTCGAAACAAGTTCCGAAGATTCTGAGCTTATTCTTGAAACTATTGGGCGTATACACGATTTAGAAATTTCTGAATTTATTGATCGAAAGCAAGCAAATCACTTTCGTGGTACTGACATGGTGATATTGAAAACAGATGCCAATAATTTAGTTTATCAGTTAAATTGGGGCCCAGATTTCAAGATAAAGAAAAATGGTAAAGATAAAGATTATTATTATTCGCGAACTCAATTTTCTTCTTCGATTTTTGCGATCGAAAAGCAGCATATAGATGGCGTAGGGTTAGATAAACTATTCAAAAAGAAAGATAAATAGTATGGCAACTGTTAAGACGATTAAATCACCAACACGAGTTGATTTGGCCGGCGGTACATTAGATATGTGGCCTTTATATAATTTCGTGGGGCAAGCCACTACGATCAATTTAGCCATCGATATATGGACCAAGGTAGAATATCTTAAAAGAACTGATCGTGCGGTTAAAATTAAATCTTTAGATTTGAAAAAAGAATGGTCTTTCGAATCAATGGATATGTTCATGAGTGCTTTAGATCCTAAAGTTGTCATGTATCAAAAAATATTTGAACGTTTTCAAAATGAAACAAAAATTTTCGATCGATTAAAAGAAGGCTTTGAAATAACAACTTCATCAGAAAGCCCTATGGGTGGTGGTCTTGGTGGTAGTAGCAGCCTATTGATTTCAATCTTAAAAGCTATTTATGACTTAGGTGATAAAAAAATGACCTCTGCTAATGAGTTAGTCTATTTGGCCCACAATATCGAATCTGATTTTTTACGAACACCGACTGGTACTCAAGATTACTTTCCTGCCGTGACGGGGGGGCTTAGTTTTATTGATTATTCGTCTGCCGGTATTCAGCAAAAAACATTTTCCATCGATGATACTCCATTCAAAGATCATTTTTTATTAGTCTACACCGGAAGATCTCACCACAGCGGATTAAACAATTTTGAAGTTTTAAAATCAGCCGTTGAGGGAAATATAGTTGTTCTTGAGGCATTAAAAAAGCTAAAAGAAATATCTGATGCAATGATGCGCGTAATTTCTAATAAGCAGTGGGCCGAGCTTCCATATCTCTTTCAACAAGAGTTTGAGGCTCGTGTTCAATTGACTCCTGCATTTAGTAGTCCTGAAATCGAAAAACTTTCTCAGATTTGTTTGTCGGCCGGGGCTTTAGCGGTAAAAATATGTGGAGCAGGGGGCGGCGGATGCGTTCTTGTTTGGGTGCCTCCATCTCAGCGTGAAAAGGTGGTGCAGGTATGTCAAAACGAAAAGTTTCAGTGCCTGAGCGCTCTACCCGTAAATCCAATGAATTAAAAGAGTCCAGTAAAAAGGGAAGTGTCATTCGTTTTATTGGCGTTTCATTGGCTGGTGGAAAATCTGATAAAGCCTGTGTTGCTATTCTTGAATACTATCCTGAAAATAAAAAATTATTTCTATCGCGTCTTTTTGAAAAAATTAAGTCTGACGAAAGAATATCTGGCGATTTAAAGATTCATGACTTGATCAATCAAAATGAAGAAAGCACAAAATACGTCGCTTTCGATACTCCTTGGAATATGCCTTATTGTATGAGCTGTTCCTTGAAATGTCCCGGATACGAAAACTGCAAGGTTTCACATATCGAATGGATGTGGCGTCATCAAGACGAAAAGCAAAAAAAGAAAAAGCCCAAAAAGCTTTTCACTCCGTACACACAAAGATGCATCGAGATGTTTTTTCAAACGGAATTAGAAGAAAAATTTAACTTGCATCACGCGCTTGGCGCAAACAGTGCTCCGCTTTTAGCACGTGCTCATTTTATTCAACGTCGCATAGGTGTATCTTGTGTCGAGGTTTATCCTGCATTAACTTTGTGGCGAATCGGCAAATTACTCGGAGTCATGAAATCTCATTTAAAAAGTCATCGTGCTGCCTTTGGCGGAGATGAGGCTCGGGCCCAGTTTCTATTAAGCATCAATGAAAAAGATATCGCTTTTATCTATAACCAAGACATGAAACAGATGGTAGACAACAACCATGCCTTTGAAGCATTTTTGTGCGGATTTACCGCCTATCTTAAGTATAAGGGACTGACTGAAAAGCGCCCTAAAGATTTTCCAGAGCAAGAAGACTGGATTGAATTTCCACAAGAAAATTTGAAATTAAAAGATTTATAGAATTCAATCAATAAGCCTGATTAATGTTATATTAATACGTCTCATTGTGAGCCCATCTTGGTATTGATCATTTATTGTTTAGAAATGATTCCAGTATTTACAAAGATCTCTATTTTTCAGGATCACCATTATAATATTTTTTTAAATGTCGATAATTAGAGTCAGAAGCAGAACGTTTGTTGAAAAATAGAACTCTGAAATAGAGATTCTAAAAATATAGTAATTTTATAAATTCTATATCTGTCAAAAGGTGAATGTATGAAATTTTGGAATTTTTTATCACTAAAAGTAAAACTTATTTCTTTAAGTTTGTTTATGAGTTCGATCGTAATCATTGTATCAGCGAATTCTTTCTTAGGAATGAAAACTGTTGAAAATGATATTAAAGACATTTCACATATTTCTTTACCAAATTTACTTAATTTTACTGAGATGGATTTATCTTTTAGGTCTGTTCGAATTGAACTAAGAACTTTGGGCTTGTCAGGACTTCCTCAAGAGCAAGAGCGGAATGCGATAGAAAACGTAAATAAGTTTATACAGAAATTTGAAGATTCTGAAAAAAAATATTTAGCTGTTAATTTTCTGCCTGGCGAAAAAGAGTTGTATGAAGAAGTAAGTAAAGAATGGAAGATTTTTAAAGAAATCGGCGTAAAAGTTTTGAAATTAAATTCTACAAAGTCTTCTGAAGATCGAAATGCCATGATCCAAATCTTTCTAAAAGATTGCCCTGAGTCTGCAGAAAGGGTAGATATTGCAATTCAAAAATTAATGAATTTTCATCGTAAGTCTGCTGACAACTTTGCAGAAGACGCTGATAACGCTGTAACTTCAAATAATGTTAGAAATTTATTATTCGGAGGTGTCGGAACTTTACTGGGCCTACTTTTGGGCGCGTATTTATCTATAACGATAAGTACGAAGTTATCTCAAGTTGTTGAAACACTAGAATCAAGCGCGGCTCATGTAGCTTCGAATTCGCAGCATATTGCTTCGGCTTCTAATGTCGTTTCGCAATCAACTACTGAGCAGTCTGCCTCTGTTGCTGAGACGGCCGCTTCGTTAGAGCAAATTACGGCGATGATCGCTAAGGCCAATGATAACGCTGCCAAGGCTTCAAATCAATCACAAGAGTCTTTTGTCAAAGCTGAAAAGGGTTGTGTGGCAGTTGATGAAATGAAAGCTTCTATGCAAGAAATTAACGACAGCAATCAAGGAATTATGATTCAGATTGATCAAAATAATAAAGATCTGGCTGAAATAGTTAGTTTGATCGAAGGAATTCGTTCTAAAACAATGGTCATTAATGAAATTGTCTTTCAAACTAAACTTCTTTCTTTCAATGCCTCAGTCGAAGCTGCACGTGCCGGTGAAAATGGAAAAGGCTTTTCAGTGGTGGCGCAAGAGGTCGGAAGCCTAGCGCTGATGAGCGGTAATGCGGCTAAAGAAATTTCTGATATGCTCAATGTGAGCTCTTCAAAAGTTGAATCTATCGTAGAAAAATCGAAAGCAAATGTGGCCTTGTTGATTGACGCAAGCAAAGCAAAAATTGAAGACGGAATTGAGAAAGCTGAATCTTGTTCTGTCATTTTGAATGAAATTGTTAATTTCTCTTCAAGAGTTGTCGAATTATCAAAAGAAATTGCTCAGGCTAGCACCGAACAAAGTCAAGGAGTGAGTGAAATTAATAAAGCCATTTCACAAATCGAATCTGTTGCTCAACAAAATGCATCTGCTTCTGAACAAACTTCGAGTTCAGCTCAAGAGCTTTCCGGTCAATCAGATGCATTAGAAGGTTTGGTTATTTCCTTAGCCCAAGTGGTACGGGGTGAAGGCGGAGTTGACCCTAAGTCGACTGATTCTCGCGCACGTTCGGAAGCGGCTTAAACAAACTTCTAAGCTCGGGTATTTGCATCGGAATTTTTTCGAAAGATTGAATCCAAGTTTCGGGTGTTTCCATACACAAAAATATATTCCATTTTGTATTCAATGATTTCATTTTTTGAATCATAAATTGAAACATCTCGGTTCGGATGGCCGCATCGTAACGTAATTTTTGCCCTTCGCTAGGAAACATTTCGGCAGATGTAACCATCGAATTTAACCCGAATCTTTCTCGCATCATGTGGCGCTGTTCGGGTTGAAAGCGCAAAGTTCCTAATGAAATAACATGTACGTTTTCAGGTGAAAAATTGCGATTAAGCTCTTCTGCTAAATATGAATAATTTTCTTTCCAATCGGTGTGCCAAATCATCGGATCAATATGAAAAGCGACTTTGAAGCCGCGATCGCGGCACAGGCGGGCAGCTTCAAGACGTTCGTGAAAGCGGGCTGTTCCATGTTCTTCGCGATCTATGACGTAAGGTGGGTTGATCGACCAACTGACGACGATATTACCAGCATGCGGTAGATCTAAAAACTGCTCAACTAAAGCTGACTTGGTTTTAAATTCTAATGTCCATTTTGGAAACTCATTGAAGAAGGTAATCAGCTTACGTGAGTACAAAGTGAGATGGTCTAAAGACAAAGAATCAATGACTTCGCCAGTTCCTACTCGAAATGGTTGGTCAGGATGCAAAGTCGCCATCTCGCGAAGTTCATTCAGGGCTTGATCAATGTTCGTAAAAATTTTTGTCGCTCGTGAATTCAAATAACTTTGTAAATAACAGTAACTGCAATTCATATTGCACTGGCTGCCTAAATTAAGAACGTGATAGTTACAGCAAGTAAGTGCTTTTTTCTGAGTGGCACCCGGGCAGCGTTTAAAAAATTGCCCTTTGAATGTCGTCAACCAAAGTGTTTTTTTTGAAGCGTTAAATTCTTCGGCATTCATCGAGCCTTTTTTTTCAAGCGCTTCAACTTGAGTTGATTCGTCAATTGAATAAATGATTTCCGAAGGGTATAGAGCTCGCACACGCAAAGCCACTTCAGAGTTTTCTGATTCGGGACTAATATATATTTTTTCAAAAATAGGAAGATTAGAACTCACAGTGAATTCTCCGGTTTAGCCGATAGATCCTGCTTAACACGTTCAAGTGAAGCAAGAATCTTAGTCAAATCAACTTCCGAGCTAATAAAAAGCTTCAGTTCAATACCGGCGCGATCACCGCGTCTTTCAAATTTAACTTTTGAGCCGTACGGCCAAGGTAGAGCTTCAAGCTTAGACTTTAAATTTTCATCACGTTGAGTGGTTTGCGGGTAACGTAAAGCTTTGAGGTGGCTTTTGTAGGATTCAGAATTTGATGATTGCAAAAAAAGTTCTTCGTTGTGACCCATTAAGATTAAATCCGTAAGAAGTTCTAAAATCTGCAGACCTTCGCTGAAACTTGGGTTTAAAACGGTTAAGTCATCAGCCAACTTATGAAAAAGGTCCAGATGAATCGAACTTTTTAGAGCTCGGGTGAAAATCAGGTCCGATTCTTTTAATTTTTTGGCTTCCGACCATGTGATAAAACTCATGGCTCATCAGTTAATCTATTTTCTTTCCTTTAGCAATTAGGCATACTTAATTTATGGCCCACTGGAAGCAAAGATCGGCAACAAATCTTGACGTTGTGTATTTTGAGTACCAAAAATCAGCTCAAATTCAGAGCAGTGAAGAAGTTTATGTTTGGGATTTGGATAAAACCTACTTAGACACTTCAATTGATTCTCTTTCAGGCTTATTTCAAACCATTTTTGAGAAAGCTTTCACAAAGAAGAATGTCCCAGGAACACCTAGTTTGATTCGTAGCCTTGCTCGTTACCGCAAAAAGCATTTCAATGAAGAGTTTCTACCGCTTTTTTTTGTTTCGGCTTCTCCTCCGCAGATGGAGTCCAAAATATATGAAAAATTTATCATCGATGAAATCAAGCCAATCGGAATGTTTTATAAAGATAATCTTCGAAATCTTGCCCCGAAGCGCCT
>JACCDQ010157932.1_pt1 | contig 37463 bp, 46 predicted proteins | sample 7446031 | NCBI WGS metagenome assembly JACCDQ01 (sample SAMN15323442, study PRJNA562643) | freshwater metagenome | isolation source: river surface water | place: USA:Blue River Watershed | collected 2017-08-17 | reverse complement strand
TCTGAGAAAAAAGCCTGATGCTTTCTCACGAAATAGATGCCTTTTATGCATCGAATGTGCCTCTTTTTGCATGTCAATTTGCTCACACTTCTTCAACACTTACCCTGCGCTTGTCAATCCCACGAATTAGGTAGTTTGCAGATTTTTTGACAAATAACCGGCCTGAAAATTCATTCAGGCAATTCTTAGTCAGTCGAATCTGGAAATTTTCTACCTGTCATCTTATCGATGCAGGCATTCAGTGGGTGACCCAGCCAGAAAAGGCTGAATTGCCAACTATCCAGCGCGAAGGAGCATCCAGATGAGCGAAATGCACAGCGAGGCAATTGACACTGAAACTGTGTTCTGCATTAATCTTTTCGACGAAGACGAGGAAGATAGTAAGGCGGACGACACTCCTCAGGAAGACGACTCCGACACAGAGAACAGTGCATCGGAAGACATAAAGCAAGTAACTGTTCGCACTTCGATCATTGAAGATTCCAACGGTTTGGCGCCGTTTCAACTAGATCAGGAAATTCTTTTCAAAGAACTGATCACGCAGCACCAGCGGAGGTTGTACCGATTTGTGATCAAATACATTGATCATCCCGACGATGCTGCAGATATTACCCAACAGGCTTTTGTTGAGGCGGCAAGAACGATTTCAAACTTCCGAGGCGATTCGAAGCTGTCAACTTGGCTGTTTGGAATTGCCATGAACATGGTGCGCAACTACCTTAGCCGGGCACCACACCGCGTTCACAAGTTCGAAACAGATGAAAGTCTGTTGGGACTTGCATCAATCGAACCTGATCCTAGTGACTCGCTGGTTCAAAAAGAAATGTTGATGCTTACAGAAAAAGCCTTTGACTCATTGCCATCGGAAATGAGCGAGGTACTTGGCTTAGTCGCCGTTGATGAGATCTCGTATCAAGATGCCGCGGATATGCTGCACATACCTCTTGGTACTGTTCGGAGCCGCGTTTCTCGCGCGAGGGCTGCATTACGCTCCCAATTTGAAGAAGCCGGTGTACCGCTAAAGTTTTGAATGTCGCCCCATCTACCCGACGCGCAATCGAAATTGCACGTCAGGTCGGTGGCGCCAGTTTCGAACTGGCAACGACTCATCAGTCAGAAATCTGCATCACAACCCAATCGATATCATACTGCTCGCACAGTGACAGATACGAGAGTCTCCTCGCGGCGTTTTTCTTGATCCTTTGAAAGACTTGATTTAAAAGAGCGCTGCACGGCCTGAAACTCCGACCGACTTGTCGACATACTGCTTTCTAATATTTCCTGCTCAACATCCTGTGTGACGCCTACGTTACGTTTTGAATTAGCGACTCGGTCTTTGGCGCTATTTCGCTTATCAGGTAAGGCTGCAGCTCCCAATTGTATTCTTTCAACACCTTGAGCCAGTGCAGCAGAAGCCACGATGAGTGGCTGAGAGATTGGCGAATTTTGGCTGTCGCTTAGCAACTGCTGCCGCACCTGGCTGGTCAATTCGTTCAATTGTTGGCGTGCGCCCAACTCGAGTTCGGAGGCTTCGATATATCCCTCTAAAAATTCGAGTGACGCCTGCAACTCATCACGTTCTTTCAAATCGCATGAAGACTCAGGATGAGCATGCAGGTGGGTCAATAATTCAGATAGCTTGTCCGCGAGCCGTTCAGCAAATTGCGATCCACGTAAATCGTTCAGGCTATCAACGATCGAAGAAATATTCAGCGTTTGAGCCGGCGGCTGCTCAATTCCAGCATCAGAGACCGCGGGTTCCTCAGGAAGACTAGCCTTGGAACTTAACTCACCTTTGGAGTAATACTCAGGTCCAGATGATGCTGGTGACTGAATCATGCCGGACTGACTTTGCACGGAAAATTGTTCAGTTGCTTTGGGGGTAACTTGCGCCCGTCTGGAAGGCTCGGCGGCTTGACCAGCGCGACGTTGCTGGTGTGATTCTGGAATCAGCGAATTAAAGTCAAAATCATCTTCAAGATCCGGATGCAAATCCGGAGAATCGGATTTGACAGTCTCCAAGCGGCGTCTTAGAAGCGATTGACTAGATCCGCCATCGCCCGATCCCGGAGGACGTTGCGAACCAGCTGGCCGTTCATGCATTGTTCGTTGCTCAGCCGGCAATTCTGGCGAAATTCCAGGTTGTGTCAATCGATCACGAAGGGCAAAACTTCGCCGATCCTGCTTTACTTTTTGCTCTATAGACAAGCGACGCTGGCGAAGCCGCTCATCATCGTCGTCAATCGCATCTGCAATAGATCGCCCTGAGCTTACTCCATATAAATCGATCCGAGTCATGGTGCCTTCTCCATAACGGTTGTTTGATTCACAATCTGATTATTGCTTTCTGAAAAATTTTCGAATTCCATCGGAAGATTCTCTCGACGATAATATTCGATAAGCTCTTGATTGCTATCAAAGGTACACTCTGCACGATCGTACAAAGAAAAAAATACTCGTTCATGATCCGGCGGACAAGCCCGAATTGACAGCTCATTGAAGCCCATACGTTTCAATGCGCGAATAGATCGAAGATTGTCTTTATAAGCGGAAGTTAGTATTAGTGGAACACCACACTCTTTTGCATGACGGCACGCAAGTCGCCCGGCAGTAGTTGCATATCCTCGGCCTTGAAAATCCACGCCGGTCCAAAAGCAAAAAAACGCCGCATACTGCGAAATTGCAAAATTAATGAATCCAACAAACCCCCAGTCCGCATGCACAACAGCAAAGTTAACTCGACCGGTTTCTTGATTAGATTCTATGATCCATTTTTTTATTTTTTCAGTGTCGTGCATCTGTGGCAAACCTGTCATCACAGCAATTTGCCCATCACGATATTGGTGACTAAGCGCATGTGCGTGGCTGGGATCGAGCGGCTCAAGCACAAGGCAATTATCTTGGTCCCGAAGCTCAACACGCCAACGCGAGTCCCTCTGTGTGAAGCGCTCACCGAGCCGATGACTCACTTCGTTTGCTAACGAATGTGCAGGGTCGATCGCTAACGCGCTTGAGACAAGCTCCAATCCCTTCTTCAGTTGCCCGGTACGGCTCTCGCACCAAGCAAGGTTGGCAAGATCAAGAGCATTGTCACCCCGCTTACGAAGACTTTGCTTCAAAACGTCACGCGCAAGACGCCATTGACCACAATGCATAGCGGCTTGGGATAGCCAATGATAGACAGAGTCGTCTGACGGATAGAGCAAAAATCTCTCCCAGACCTGCTCAAGTGCATATTGCCAGCGCTTGCGATCGAAATCCGGGGAGTTTCCCATTGATCGAACCATGTCACTAGCACCCGAGCTAAAGACTGACGGATCGAATTTGGACATTTGAAGCAAACTGAGACGGACGTCGAGATTGAACGACGATCCCATGAGGCGGCAGATTTCTGACAGAGGCACTGCAGAATCGAAAGTGCACGGATCAAAGCAGCGCGTCACTGACTCAATTAACTCTGGTCCAGAAGGAGGGCCAAATTGAAGAACCTGTAAGACGCGTTGCGCGGATAGTTCTATTTCTTTGCTATAACCACCTGAGGCTCGCACCCAAGCAGCAATTAACTGAAGGTTTACTGGCAAACATCCACTTCTGCGATACGCTCCGATTGCGCCTGCAAATGAAGTCAAGCGAATTCCGAGTTCATCAGCACAACCGTCGAGGCATGAAAGCAGCAAGGTGCCAAAAGGCGCAGATGCAAGTAATGCATCTAATGCCTGGAGAGTGCCAGTTGGATATACCAACGGTGAGCTATTGAATTCGTTGCGGTAATAGGCTAACAGAGTTTCCAGCGCAGAGTCCCAACATGTATCATCGACTGGTTCCCATATCTTTTCATCGTCTTTTGTATCATCGGTGCTGATCGCGACGAGGTTTGCGCGCAACAGCCGCCCATAGTGCATCGCAAATAATTCTTGCGGCATCTGCGCCCAAGCACCATGGGATATCACTACCAACGGGTTTTCCGCTCCGTACAAAAAAGATTGAGAAGTTGTGGAGTCATCGATAGATAACCTTGCGCCTGATTCGATGTGTCCATGCAATGAAAATCGGCAAAGTAGCTCGCCATGGGCCCAGACCTGATCGGCAGCGCCCCAGGGCAAATAGCGAATCATCGAGAACTCTCCGGGGCGAATTCGGCGTCTAATTGCAGCCATTAGTAGAGCGCCGCTAGTATCGATCCCTGGGCATAAATCAATCACGTCCAAATACGCACTACTACGCAAACACCCGCGTCGATATAATTCACGCCAATATCGAACGATCATAGCTGCGTATTGCTCCGCTACCGCCGCTCCATAAATATCCGGCCTCAACGGCAAAACATTTTTTTCGCCATTTTTTTCAAAATTAACCGATTGATTAAATTCTTGAAAATTTTTCACTTCTCGAATTAATTGCATCTTTTCAGCCATTGCGAATGCCGCCTCACCATTTTTTCAATCATGACACAGAGACACCAACTCTGGCCTCATCGCACAACTGCATTTACATCGCCACCGGCAGAAATGATCTTGGGCGTTATTAAAAACAAGCGCTCCCGCTTTTCAACTCTGGTGGATTTTTTCTTAAAGAGGAATCCGAAAATCGGCATGTTTCCGACGCTTGGAATTTGATCTACCTGACGAATATCTGATTCAGAATTAAAACCGCCTATCAGCAAGGCTTCCCGCTCATTCATAACTGCTTGTGTGCCAATTGTGCTTCGACGAACACGCGGTAACGACTGCGGACTGATATCCTGAATTACACCATCTTCGATATCTACGATCAGGTGCACCGAAGACCCGGAAGGCGTATCAATGATGTGCGGAGTTACTTTGAGGGTCGTACCTACAGAAATCGGAACCACATTTGCAACCCGCTCTCCCACGGACTGCACATAAAACGTATCAGAAAGGTCAATGAGTGCTCCAAGGTTATCGACTGTCAATACGGACGGACGAGACACAACCCTCGCCCCCCCTTTTCCTTCGAGCAACCGGATGCGTGCCATCAGAAAATTTCCCGCATTCGGAATAACGGTCGTAGGATTCACATTGCGACCAAAGACAATTGTTCCGGTGACATCGTCCGGTGCAATATTTGGGCGCCCAAAGCCACCCGCGACACCCCCAGCCCGTGCTCCCCAGTCGATTCCCAGGTCGGCGACATTGCTTGAGTTAACGTCAACAATCATCGCTTCAATCTCGATAAGTCGTGTCGGGACATCAAGGAGCTTTATCAGTTCCTCATAAATTGGCATGTGCTGTGAGATGTCCTTTACGATGACTGCATTAAGTCGCGAATCGGCCTGAATTACTGGTCTCAACGCTTGAGCTTGACGAATATTTTCACTCGCCGAACTTTGAGCCTTACCTGCAGAGGCCGATGAAGTCTGCTCGTCGTTTCCAGAAACTGGTGATATCTGTCGTAGGGGCGCAGCAATTGATGAAAGCTGCTGGAGATTTGTCAAACGGGTACCGCCACCGCCGCCATAACCAGTCACTAAATTTCGCAAAATCGATGCAACGCCATCTGTTGTTATTTGCTGATCGCGGTAAGAAATCACACGATCATTGACTTGGGCATGCGTCAACCTAAAGATGCGAATCTGCTGAGGGGCCTGGGGCAACGGTAAATTGCTTACCGACCATGCTACAAGTTCGACATACGAAGGAGGACCGGAAACCATTGCGACACCACGGTCAGTAAGTTCTCCCCATCCAAATTTAGCTTCCACCACTCCCAAATCTATAAGTGCCTTTTTGAATTCAGGGAGACTGAGTCCGTTCGGTGAAATTGCTCGTGTTGCAGTCTCAAAATTTCTTGAAACATACAAACATCCACCGTGATAAAACCATTGCAAACCGTAAGCAGACGAGAGTTGATTCAGAAACTCTGAAGGATTCGCTAAAGTAAACTTTCCGTTCACTTTGTCTTCGCGTGCTCGTACTGCGGCTGTAGGCTGAAAATCAATCCCAAAATTCCGAGCAAAAGTTCCTAACGCGTCAACGAGAGTCTGTTGCTTGGCTATGTACGTGAAGCTCGCCTCTGGCCAAGGAACGGGTGCGGCCAAGCCAACACTTGAAAGTGCCAGCAAAATAAACAAGAAAGTCACTTTAAGCATCAATTCCAATTTCATTGATGCCTCCCAAATTAAAGTATGCGAAAAACACGGCGCCACTCAACAATTGAGTTGACGAAATTTTCAAGCGACAACTCGACCTCCTCGACGGTCGCGTCAGAGGGCATTCGCTGTTGCAACAAAATATGGCTGCTGTTTTCGGAAAGCACAGGCACATCTGAATGAGTACCCATCCGTATCCATGACGCAAGCAAACATCGTGAGATTAGATCCGCATCATCCGCAGGCGAATCGGGCAACTGTATCAACCGGCTCTCTAAAACAAGATCACCATGCGAAGCCGGCCGGCAGTAAATCCTAAATGACCGACCAATGCTAATGACAATGGAGTCATCTAATCTCTGTGATTCTGAGCTCAAGCCTTTTTTATCCATGAAGCCCGCAAAACCAGAATGAAATTTCCCACTCATTATTGACTCCGTTCATGGGTATCAGACGAAAATCGGCGTATCGCTATCAATAGTTCTGCAACTGGCTCAATAAGCTCGGAAGAAATATATTGGTCAACCTGTACTGACTCGGTCAATTGCCTCGCCAGCCAAATGTTTTGCATAACAGGAACACCATATTTTCGAGCAGTTTCAACCATTTTGTACGCATTCTTGTCTTTTGCCTTTGCAACGACAACAGGTAAAGGAGTCAAGTCTTGCTTATAGAAAAGAGCAACGGCTAAATGAGTTGGATTAGTGACTACAACAGAGGATTTTCGGGTTTTCAGTGAAATTTCCCCCAGAGCGATTTCTTTTGCCACTTGCTTCCGATGACCTTTCATGTGGGGGTCACCTTCGAGCTGCTTGTATTCTTGCTTGATCTCATCCATTGACATCATCAACTGTTTTCTATAGTTATATCTTTGAAAAATCAAATCAGCAAGAGCAATCAAACCAAATCCCAGAAATGCATAAATCACCAAGTCCTCAACCATGTCGGATATCGCCACTCCCGCTGTAACAATCCCTTTAGACGGCAGAATTATCAATGTATTTAAGTAATTTCTTATGACCAAAAAAATAATTATACCCAGAAGAGAAACCTTTAGAATAGACTTAATAAATTCAACGAAATTTTTCATTGAAAAAATATTTTTTACATTTGTTGCCGGGTTTATTCGCTCACCTTTGGGAATAAGAACTTTAAATGCGAAGAGAACACCAGTCTGAATCATCTCACCAAATATTGACAAGCAAATAACTAGAAGTATAAAAGGACCAACCAGAAAAAAAGACTCTCGAATGAAATGATCGAATTCGATACGAACAGCATCAGAGAAATCGAGTCCGTATAATTGCGATGGGAAAACTATAAGTCCAGAAAGTCGCCGAAAAATATCCTCTGAATTCAACAACAAATATCCAAAAAGCGCACCAACAAGAAGTGCCTGCGTAAAATCTTTGCTCTTTGCCACTTGACCTTGTTCACGCGACTCTCTTATTTTGTGCTCAGTAGGTTGTTCGGTCTTTTCACCGCTCATAGCCGCACCTATTAAAAAGCAGATCGGAATATATCTAAAATATTCGAGAAAACTTCAATGTACTCATCAATAAAATATCCAATTAAATAGGACGTGTAAATTGCAAGCACAAAAATCGCAATGGCACTTTTAATCGGCATCGCAAGAAAAAATACCTGCAATTGCGGAACAAATCTACTGACAATTCCCAAACCAAGCTCAGACAAGAACATAGCAAAAATTACCGGGGCACTATAAATTACCGCAAGCCACATTAATCGATCCATTTGGGAGAGAATCACTATCGGGGCGTTCTCAGAAACGGTTGGAAGATAATCAAAAACTGGCCAAAAAATATAACTTTCATAAATTATTCTAAGAATATATAACAGGCCACCGGAGCTCAGAAGAACTGTTACGCCAGCCTGACTAAACAACTCTCCAAGCGGCGACGTGTCGTGGCCGGTCAAAGGATTGATTGTTGCGGCGATACTTGCACCACGCTGGCTATCAATATACGCCCCAACTATATCGAGCGCCCAAAGCGGAAGAGCAATCAAGAAGCCCATCGCAAAGCCAATTACTGCCTCTTTAATCATTAATCCCAAAATGCTGCCGCCACTACGAGAAAGATCGATAGTATGGTTCGTTAGTGAAGGCGCAACAAACATTGCAAATGTCGAAGCAACACCAATCCTTAAAATTCCAGGTAATGCTTGCCTGTTGAGCATAGGCAATACCGAAAACATGGCAAGCATTCGTGGCAACGCATAAAATTCTGCGCTTATCCATGCCGACGGGTAGGCTACGAATCCGAAGTCCATCTAATTTGTCATTAATGGAAATTTTTCAAAAATCAAAAGGGTATAATTGTATATTTCCCCCCCAACCCATCTTGCAGTCAGATAAAGCGTGATCCCAACTGCTATTAACTTCACTCCAAACGATAAGGTTTGCTCTTGAATTTGAGTCAGTGCCTGAATCAGACTAAAAAATATACCGACAACCGATGCAACAACAATTGGTGGAAGCGACAACCATAACGTCAATAACAGCGCCTGAATTACGTGAGAAACTACATCAGTAGTTTGCATCATCACCTCACAGGTAAGTCATTGTTAGTCCATGAATAAGACGAGACCACCCATCAACCATTACAAACAGAAAAAGTTTTAAAGGAAGAGAAATGGTTACCGGCGAAACCATCATCATTCCCATTGCCATTAATATATTAGAGATTACCAAATCAATAATTATAAATGGCAAAAAAAGTAAAAATCCAATTTCAAAGGCGGATGTTATTTCAGAAACAACAAATGCAGGTGAAACAATCAATAAATCAGATTCATTTGCACCTTCCGCAAGTTCTTTTGGCCAAAGTTTTTTAGCAGTCGAAAGGAAAAATTTTTGCTGTTCCGGCTTGCTGTTACTTACTAAAAATTGCTTTAGCGGCTCAACGCTCTGCTTACCGACCGTAAGCATTGTTTGAACTGATATAGTTGGATCTTTTTCTTTTGATATAATATCGATCATTTTGTAACCCACTGGCGCCATCACGTAAGCGCTTAAAAGAACAGCAAGTGCATAAATGGCCATATTTGGTGGTGCTTGTTGAACTCCGAGCGCATTTCGTACTAGAGACAATACGATCGCAATTTTTAAAAACGAGGTAGTCGAAATAAGAATTAGTGGAAGAAGTGCAAGTAGACCGAGCGCGAAGGACAACGCTACCGGATCGATTGTGCGCACGGCCGTCCCCTTGTTCAATCAGAAACAGAATTCAATTGCGGATCAAGTTGGAGAACGGCGACGCCAACCCTTCCATCGACGTCAACTATTTCACCCTCCCCTATTAGTTTTCCATTCGCACGAATCATGACTTCTCTCCGCAGAAGTCTGCTGAGTTCAAACACATGTCCTGGTCCAATTTGGGCCAATTCTGAAAGTTTGATACGTTGCTCACCAAGATCGAAGGTAAGTTGAATTGACAATTCCCCGAACGGTTTATATCGTTCCGCATCGTCCGCATTAACGTCTTCCACGCATTTCTCCAAAGATGATAACGTCGTTAATTTTCTATCATCAACTTTTGCTACAACCATATAATTCATCCCGATTACCACCAAGATTTCATTTAATTCAGATCCAAGCTCGCATTCGTCCAACAATATGACATCTCTGTAATTTAAATTTTGTAGATCTACGATTGGCAGCTGAGTTGATCCAATCAAAAACCGCATTTGAACATCAATATTTCTCCAGGATCGAAAATCAACCATATCAAATGGGCAACTACGAACTGCTGCCGATAAAAACCTTAATCCCAACTCGTCAAGCCATAGCTCTCCAATTGAAGTTAATCCTTCACAATCAAACTCGATCTCAAATTTATTCCACTCACTCTCAGACTGGAATTCAACCGATGTACCAATTTCAAATCTTTTCCGAGTAAAATTTTGGATAATATCTGACAAATGCGCAAAACCGGCTTCAATGGCGATTTTTCGCATTGACTCTTGCAAAATTTCACTTCGATAAACTCCGAAAGTTAAGCCTATAATTTCCTCAACCAAGTTTTCATCGCATCGAAAAATCACGACTGCGCCACCCCAATCGATTCGAAATTCCGATAGATTTTCTCTACTTGAAGTTAAAGTTTGAAAAAATATTTTCCAATTTTTATCCAACCAATTAAATTGGATTTTCTGGCGCTTGTAAGATAACTCCCTGAACTGACTAGCAATTTCTTTCGTTATTTTCCTGAATATCGGTTTGGCCATAATTTTAGGTGCCGAAATCATTTCCATTCCTTAGGAACATGTCCAACTCTTCCTCTGAGGTCGCGATCCACACAGTAACTTTCTTATGCAAAATTTCTGCTAGACCACCCGTCAAAGAAAATTCATTCTCCATGAGAATTTTTTGTAAGGCCAAACTTTTTGTGAAAACAAGAAATTTAATTTCCTGATCATCAGTTATAACGAAGCCTGTAATTTCACATTCCGATTCAAGGATCAAGTGAAAGCTGCTTGAATATTTTTGTGACTTCTTATTTTCATAAATCAAAAAAGCAAGAGTTTTTAACAGTTGTGAAAGATCTTTATCTTGATCGGGAATGTCGAATTTGCATTTTTCTACCACAGCCGTATAATTTCCATTGCTAATTTCGCAATAGTCCTGAATCTGCTCCGATCTGCTTAAAATATTTTGAAATCTTGAAATGTCAGCTACGTCTCCGCTATTACGGTTGCCAATTTCGGTCGAAAAAAATATATCATTCAGTTCAATTGCAATTGGACCGAAATCCGTTTTTAATCGCCTACGGTTCATGAATATTTTCAAAAACTCAATACTAATTTTTTAAAATGATCTAGATAATAGAAATTTTGCTTCTGCTGATTCCTCAATCTCAAGTTCTTGGAACCGGTCTTCCACAAATTTACGCTCTATATTTTCTGCTTGGAGCATTTGGTCAAATTTCTCGCGAATTAGTACAGTTTCAGTGTATTGCGCCGTCGCTTCTTGCTCTTTTTTTCTTGCTTCGACCTCAAGTTCTTTCATTTGTTGAAATTCATTTTCGAGCTCTTCCTCTTTTATTTTCATTAATTCCACTTGAATTTTCAGGTTATCTATATCGCGAATGCAAACTATTTTTTTGCATAAATCTGAATATAATTTTCTTTCCTCTTCCGCACTTTCTTGCTTATGGCGAAGCAAATTTTTTTTAGCATTTATTTCGTTGATTTTGGCTATTTTTGAATTTTGTTTTGCGACAAGCAAAAATTGTTCAGCTTTTTTCTCTCTGAAGATCTTAATGCGGAGCAATTCGCTTAGTACTGTCATCGAGCGTATTCAATGCATTTAATTAATGAGTAAATTGCAGGCTAAATGCCACAAATAGTTGTCAAAAACACACAGTTCTATGTTGAGTGGTCTTCTTTGCGAGAAGGTTCCCTCATTCCCATGTATCGGATTTCCTGTTTGAACACCTCATTTAATTAAAACTATTTAAATTCTTGTTTTTGGTATTTCTATTGAAGTTTTCATGTTTTAGTGACCTGTCCTGAGATTTTCGTGCCAGCAGGAATTTGAGAAGATAGTTCCCAGCATGGAGGGAGCCATGAAGAAGAGCCGATACAGCGACGAGCAAATCGTCCGGATTTTGCGGGAAGCGGACAAGGATCCGGTGCCGGAGGTGCCTAAGCGCCAAGGGGTGTCGGAACAGCGCATTTATAGCTGGCGCAAGCGGTGTGTCAGCATGGCGGTCGATGAGGTCAAAGAGTTAAAGAATTTGAACTAGGAGAACGCCCGGCTGAAGAAGCTTCTGGCCGAGCGTGATCTTGAGATCGAGGTGATGAAAGAAATCACCGCAAAAAAGTGGTTAGCGCACCAGCCCGTCGGATCGCAGCGTGTTACGCGATGGAGCGAGGGATCTCGCAACGACGGGCTTGTGCGCAGATGCAGATCGCACTATCAAGCTTGACTTACGTACCGTAACCCTGCCACAAAAGCAGGCGCCGGTGGCGGCAGCGATGCGGCGATTATCGGGGCAGTACTCGCGCTATGGGTCACGTCGGATTCGGGTGTTTCTGAGGCGCGAAGGTCTGAAGGTCGGCAAAGATGCGTACCAGCATCTATGGGCCCAGCATGGCCCGCAAGTGCCGAGAAGCGACCAAGGCGGCGAGTGGCCGAATCACATCCTCGTCCGCTGGCACCGGCACAGGCCAACTCGGTATGGAGCTATGACTTTGTGTACGATGCGTGCGCCAATCGTCAGCAGTTGAAATGCCTGACGATCGTCGATGAAGACACTAGGGAAGCGCTAGCCATTGATGTTGCTAGGTCGATTCGGTCTGCTCGGGTGCTCGAGGTGCTGGCCAAGCTAATCAATGCGCGTGGCGCACCGCGCTACCTGCGCAGTGATAAAGGCACGGAATTTGTCAGTACGGCGCTGTTAAGTTGAGTGGTTGATCAAGGCATCGAAACAGCGTTGATTGACCCGGGCAAGTATTGGCAGAACGGGACCAACGAAAGCTTTAACGGCAAGTTCCGGAATGAATGCCTGGCGATGGAGTGGTTCCGCAATCGCATTGAGGCGAAGGTCGTCATCGAAGACTGGCGGCGCCATTACAACGAGGTACGGCCGCATTCGAGTCTGGACGATGGGACTTCAGAGGCGGTTAGCAAGAAAATGCCAACCGATTTATTAGCCAGAGCTATCTAAATTAATGTGGTTCGAAATATCCGGGCAGGCCACGTCTAGTTGACAGCATCGTTCATTAGCTGGAGAGTTTGATCGAAATCGAATTGATCATCTGTGCCTTGTCGCAAAAAATCGTTGATCTGTTTAATACGATCAATTGCTTGATCTGCAAGCGAATCTGCTCCGCGGTTATATTCTCCAATCTTTATCAATAGTTCAATTTCTTGGTATTTTGCGATCAACTCCCTCATACGACCAGCGGCTGCGCGATGTTCAGGCGTTGTAACCATACTCATCACTCGCGAAACGGAAGCAAGGATATCAATCGCAGGGTAGTGATTTGAAGCAGCAAGCTTCCTTGAAAGAATGATATGCCCGTCCAAAATTGAGCGAGTTTCATCAGCAATCGGTTCGGTCATGTCGTCACCTTCAACCAAGACAGTGTACAGCGCAGTAATAGAACCCTTTTGCCCCATACCGACTCGCTCCATTAGCTTTGGCAGAGTCGCGAAAACACTAGGTGGAAATCCACGGCGTGTCGGTGGCTCGCCTGCTGCAAGACCGATTTCACGCTGAGCGCGAGCAAATCGCGTAACTGAATCCATCAGGAAAAGTACTCGCTTTCCCTGGTCACGAAAGTATTCCGCTATTGCAGTCGCCACGTAAGCCGCTTTCGAACGCTCCATCGAAGATTTGTCCGAAGTCGCACAAACAATCACAGCACGCCTCCGTCCCTCTTCCCCAAGTTCATGTTCGAGAAACTCGCGTACCTCTCGCCCACGTTCACCAATCAGAGCGACAACCGTCACATCGACGTCCGCACCTTTAACAAGCATCGCCATTAAAGTTGATTTACCGCCACCAGCCGCAGCGAACACGCCCATCCTCTGACCTTCTCCACATGTCAATAAACCATCGAGAGCTTTAACACCCAAAGACAATGGCGAAGTGATAATTCTGCGCTTAAGAGGGTCAGGTGCACCAGAAAGAACAGGATAATATCTATTGACATGCAAAGGACCACCGGTGTCCAGATCAAGTGGATCACCCATTCCGTCAAGAACCCTACCTAAAAGAGCACTACCAACAGGCACCATGTGCACTTGACCAGTAGGGAAAACCTCTGTGTTAGAGGAGATACCCTGCATGTCTCCTAATGGCATTAATAACGCTGTTCCTTCCGAAAATCCAACAACTTCAGCTTTCATATGGTGGATGTCGCCCGCACTGCGAAGAAGACAAATCTCTCCAATTTTGACTGCAGGAACAACTGCGCGAATTATAGTTCCTTTCACTTGAATCACTCGGCCAGTAACCCGAGCCATCTCCGCTCTGGCAACAGCGGATTGCAGCATGTCGGCGATGTAGCTGAAATGATGTTGGATCATCAATTAACGTTTCTCAAGAATCAAGTTTAAATTTGATTTGCAAGACGATTCGACAGATCTGCAAACATTTTCAAAATATTTGCTGCGGCATCCATGTGCATGGTGTTTTTTTGCATAAGCTCATTAATAAAAAGACCTTGCTTTGCGGTGATTTGCGTAGAAATTGTAACTTGATCACCATAATCTGATCGTATTGCTGCCAAATTCATCTCACTCGGAGAGATTAAGTACGAAGCACCTGTTTCAATTTTTATAGTAACAGCGGCTTTATCTCCAAACTTTGGAGATGAAATATAATAAATATCGTTTGCCTCGGTTTTAACAATAGAACCGGCAGAAAGAATCGTAGCAGACAGATCGGAAGCACGTATGGAAACAATCGGAAGCTTTGCGTAATTATAGTTAGCATCACCTATTTTTCTCCAAGCGATGGTGTCGTAAGAAAAATTTTTTACTCCATCACCTTCAAGAATATTTACAGCATTTTGCGAACGACTTAATGCTAGCGATTGAATATAATCTTGATACAATTTCAGAGAACTTATCTTTGAAAAAACCTTATCGACACGGCTAATCGAAACTTTTACAGGCGCACCGTTCGAATCACTAACCATCATAAATATTTCAGATTGACCTTCATATGAAAATGGCTTGTTATAAATTACGTTACCCGACTGACTCGTCGGAATATCGCCAGAAGGAAGAGTCAATATTGGAAGTACATCACGCAGAACTAGCCAAGAATCAGTAGTCGCTCCGGGAGTTTTAAAAGTAAGCTTTGACGCTTCTGTGGGTTGTGCGCCAAATGTCTGGTCAATCCAAGACTGAAGCTGAACAAGTTTGTCTATATCAGATAAAGACGCAGTTCTGGAATAAATATCAAATCCAGCGCTAGCAAGCGTACTCACATCCAGGGACGCCGGCGGCAATATTTTTCCAGAAATTATGTCCATTGCCGAAAAGCTAGCCGGGGTAAATTGCGCAGAATGATCGCGTAAGTTGAGGAGCTTTTCCACCATTTCATCAAGCACCTTTGTCTGCTCAGCTAGGCCCAAACCCATCGCAGAACCTATTTCTGCAAGAGTTCCTACGGCTGTTGCATGGAGAAGTCGACCATGGTCATCAGAGAGACTCCAAGCAGAATTTTTTTCGTAATCAACAATAATTTTAAAATCTGCCATTGGAATTCCCTCGAGAAATTTAATTAAAAAATTCAAAAAATTAATGTCAGATAGCACCTAAATCTCTTGACGGAATTACTCCTTGAAATCTTATACTCGATTAAAATCCGCTCCCTCCCTCCCAGTATAATTATCATAACCTTCCTGAAGATTATTTGAAGGCGAAGCCTTATCATCCAAGTGGGAATCAGATTTTATAATTAACAACTTGCCATCATCCTTTGACAAATAATTATTCTTAACCACCGACGTATCCTCAGTTAATTCTTCATTCCCATATTTGTTTTTATCAAACTCAACTGACATATGCAATAAATCTCTCGCGCCCCCATCTCGATCATTAAAAAAAACCGACTCCACATTACTTTCATATTGGGAAATTGGAATTTTTACACTTGATCGCGACATGCGTTCAGCCTGGTTACGCGCTTCCGCCTGTCCTTCAATTTTGACCATTAGCAGCTGGCGCTCTCTAACTAGAATTTGCTCAAGCTTAAATACCGCCTCTGCTATTTCAAAAGCAGCTGCCTCAATTTTTTCAGCAATCTTGACTTGGTCATTCTTAAATATTTCTGATAATTCTTGCTTTTTGTCAGCCTCATCTGAAGCCTTTTTAATGAAATTCAATTCAAGCGAAATCTGCGTCCCCACCTCAACAAGCATTTCTTGCAATTGCACAATCGCCCCACTCAAATTATCCAAAGTAGTACGTAGATTCGCATAATCAACAAAAACTGTATAACGGGTTTCATTTGTGACCTTCCCAGCTGCATCTTTAGTGATATTGCTATGTTTAATACTGCCGGGATAATCAGCCTTATCGGCTTGAGGAAAATTCGAAATATTATCTAAAGCATCTACACTCATCCAGCTTAAAGTTCTGATTACTGTCTTGTCATCCTTCTTATCAACCTCAGTAAGCACAGGAACTTCATGGAGACAATTTATATATATCCCTCCGTTAGTCAGTTCGGTGACCGTCGATTTTGCATCTGCGAAATTTTCACCCAGTACAGGTCCATCTTTATTAAAAAAATCTTTTAATGCCTCTCTAGTTTTAAAGGTCTGATCAAGGCGCGCAACCGAAATAGGAATGAAATTCTCTAATACATGCGATCTCACGAGAGCCGCAAGTTCTGAAATTTTCGTGTATCGATCTAAAATCGGCTTTGCAGATTGAATACCACTCATCGCAAAGTTTCTTAATGCATCAGCCTGAAAAATGTCCAAAGCACGGGTGAGATTTATCACCTCATCTGTACTGATGGGCGGAAGATTTACTGTCTCAATTATCGAAGGAATTGACGTAGCCATTATCATCCTTAAAAATTAAATGCAATCACCTATTCTATTGCGTCGCAATTGATAATTTTTATTTATGCTTTTTGTGGCAGCAACTTCAGCCGCTTCACGTATCTCATTAAGCGATCTTTGTACTTCCATTTCAACATTTCGGCGCTCGGCCTCTGTTAGGTACCGACGCATATAGTCTTCAACCACCTCTTTAGTAATGCCGTGAGATCGTTGAATTTCCGCAACTTTCTTTAGTGCGAGTTCTGCATTTTCAATGATGCGCCTTGCGTCATTGATAGCTTTATTAATATTCTCAAAGGCCGTCTCATTATTCATAGTTAAGTATAAAAAAATTTTTTAAATTATGTAACATACAATACTTGAAGGTTCCAGAAAGAAAATCTATTGGGAACAATGATTACGAATCAGTAACCAATCAGCACTGTTCAAGTAATCGCGGATCCAATATGAAAACCTCAGATCAAACTAGCCAAATCAGTTCTGCTCGAAGTTCAGCAACCTACGCTGTCAAGAATAGTGAGGTTCGGAGAGGATCACTCGATGGAGCAGCTGTCAGATACCAGCGCATCGAGGAAGACATAGATGACAAACTGGAGATCGAGCATCAACGGAGAATCATCGGCTTAGAAGCACCAGATCTCAAATTATTGCCGATAGAATTAAATTATCAGATCTCCAAAATCCAGAAAGGTGCAGCCAATTCGGAGATACAACAATATATAAGAACTTTTGGAGATTCCAAAGCTTCGGCTGATTTGGCAAAGAATATTCTTCAGAAACTTCTCCGAGATGAGCCGCTTCCAAGACCGGGGAAATCATTAAAAGATTTGGTAAATTTTCAATCTGCCCTTCAGCGCATTAATGCAGCACTTGAAGGAACAGACGAAGAATTTGTTGCATGGATGTCACCACTAAAATACGAAACTTCCAATTTAACGACGTTGGCACAAAAATTACAAAGTGCCGGCGATGATGCAACGCAAATTCAGTCATTATTGGAAGATTTCTCTGGGTTACCAGAAGATAAAGAAGAAATTGCTAAAGAATTTGCAACTTCGAGATTCGATCTAAGCAAATTAAAGCGGAAACTTCGTGATATCCAAAATTTGCCTGTATTGGACGATCGCGCAAAAACATTAATTAAAGAAAAAATCCAAGATGAGATAAACGAATTACAGGCAATACACGGTAGTCATCTTCAAGCTCTCAAAAATCTTCTGGATAAAGCCGATGGATCAGCAAATCGGGAAGTCGCAGAATCCTACGATACACTGCTTCACTCATCAACTACGGGATTCACTGCAACTGCAGAAGCGCTTTTGGAGAAACATTCAGACAAAGTTTTACTAGAAACAGTTATACCTTTGTTTGAAAAAACACTATCACATGAATTGCAATTAAATGAAGAAATGCGCTCAGTTGACAAAGAAAGACTTTTTGCAATCTTATCAGATATTCAAAATATGCATATATTAAAAACAATTATTGAAAAAATAAATACGTTCTTATCATCCTTGGGACGGATGTATGGAATTGTTAGCAAATAAAAATCACCTTAATTCAAAAAAGTTATTGCTTTCAATATTAAAAACGATTCATTCTGGATGGACACCACCTTCACATTTTGAAATAATGGCTCGTGATTTTGGGATTTCCGATGGCGAATCATTGATTTTTTTTCTTACCGGAATTATGCAAATAGTTCGCGAAATTCCTATCAAAGTATTTACTGACACGACAGTTCGCTCTGCACTACTTGAGTCGCTTCAAACTGCGTTAGACTCTGCTATTGAACGAGAAGAAACTCGAATTTTTGACGAGAACAATACGGATAAATAATAATTTTATGGATTGGTCAGAACATGTGGTGGCTGAATTTGGTCAGCAAATTGGAATGCAAGGCTTAACGATGAATGAAGATGGGCGCTTACAGCTTATTCTTGACGACGAGAAAATCATTGGAATGATCAGGCTGTCTGAAATTCCGATTCCCGAATTTGTGGTCTACATATCACAACCGTGTCCTTATATATCTTCGACGCAACTTAAGACTATTCTACGAACTTCGAACTTTCGGATTTCGTCAAACTGGCCGTTACAAGTTGGCTTGTCGAATAAAAATTTATTTCTTGCGTTACGATTACCACAACGAGCAATCTCACTTTCATCACTCAATCAAGCAATATTCACGCTCAAAAACACATTATCAAGTATTTTGTCGTAATCGCTTTCCAATGCAAATGAATTTTTATTTCAGTCAATCAAAATATAAGGCAAATAAATTTTAAGCGAGGAATATTGGATTTGGCAATTCTTCCATGTCCAAATTTTTAATTTTCAGGTATCTTGTGTCAAGCCATTTTCGACCATGCCAGGTAATTTCAGTCATTTTCGAAAGTAGTTGGAGTCCATCAAGCGACGAAATTTTCAGTGGTAGCATGTAGAGCAATTTTCCGTCAGTAATATCTATCGAAAATGCAGATCCGTCCAACTCCGCAAGCACACCATTCATCTGCAGCAACTGTTCCAAAATTATTTCTTTTCGCGCAGTTGGTATTTCACCGAATGTACATTCTATAAGCACTCTATCGGGTCGAAATCGTTGTGAGTGCACAACGGCAAAATCGAAATTACCGTACATCATCTCCATGGCAAGCTCCTCGCCCGGATCCGCGTCTAATTCGCGCAATGAATAACCCAAGGCGGAACGCAGCTCATCAACTATCATTAAAAACCGCGTTCTGTATGAAATCTGACTTGTATTTGACATTAAAATCCCGCAATATTAAGCTAAAAATGTGTGCAAACCATCAATTGGATCGTGTTTTAAATTATGTGCCGGATCAAAGAATCGAGCCTCCCAATCACATAAATCACGTGTCATCTGAAGCATATCCTCAAGCAAACCCTGCGCCGAAATTCCATCAAGGTCTCTTGAGTTCATTAAAATCAGCACTCGATTTTCCGGAATAAATCCGTACCAACTTGAATGCTCCCTAAGATTTATCGAATTCTGATGCATTAGCATTTCCATGCCACGAACAGCATTGCGCTGCGGAATCGGGCCGAGCTTGCACATCACTCTTATTCGGTCGTTTAACTCACCAGGTGTATGGAGAAGTTCAAATGAAATACCATTGAGTTCTAATTCCATAGCTAAAGGTAAGCTATCTTCGTGAAGCATAGCGGGAACAGAAAATCCAAGCTCGCGAAAAATTTGCTCAGAAAGTTCTATAAATTTTTGCCGAAATTTCAAATTATTTTTATCCAAATTAATTTCATAATCCATAATTAATAACTTTCTTTGATAGCTATTTCTCCAACTTCAAGTATTCCATTTGTTCCGCATCAATAGATGCAATACTTCTTCTCTGATCCTGAGCGCCAAATACCTTTTTCAAGGTCATGTGCAATGCATTTATTTGGGCGTGCATACTCGACTCAACTCTTCCAACTTCGGATTCTACAATGCATGCGTCGTGGTCCAATGATGCGTCTGCAGTCAAATTAATATACTCGATCGTTGGAAATTCAGATTTTAATTTCTCCAAATTTTCGGTAAAATATTCACACTGTGTTGGATGCACCTTTACAGTAATCATAGTCTGGTTTCTAACTAAAGCAAGTGAGCTTTTTACCACTGCAAATACTTGCTCTCGATCTGTGTAGTTCGATATTATTTTCTGAACTGCCTCGAGCACCAAATCAACCATTTGCGCCTCGACCTTCGAAAAATAATCGACTGTCTGGCTCACAATCGCAATCATATTTGCGCTTTGCTCGAATTTGGCTTGGTCCCGCCCATCTTTATATCCGCGAATTTTTTCTTTCTCATATGCCGCATGTGCTTCGAGAATAATTTTTTCTCTATCACTATTTGCGCTATCGATTATTCCACTTGCGCATTTAAACGCCCAAAAATCTGCTGATTTTATTATTTTTTTAGCTGATTCCGGTTTCGCCACGTCCCCTTTATTTCTTTCTATAAATACCATTCTTTCCTCGAAATTTCTATGATGGTAGATATCAGTCGAAATGCCTTAGTTGGATCGATATCTAAAGAATTTATAAGAGGGGGAATTTTAAGTCTTAACCGTATGGCAACGGCATCAGGCATGATACCAATTGCAGAATTAAGAAGACTATAACCAGCATCCTCTGGTGATACTGTGGGAGCATCGAAGTCTTTCAAATTCACCCTTGGTAATAACGAGGCAGAGCTAAGGGCAAATTCATATGCATCATTTCCTACTAACTGCTTCCAAGATAAAACATTACTTCTTGACAAGCTTGCTCGGATTTTGTCAAGCATAAGGACAGCGCCTGCATATCGGGCCAATAGCACCAGCTGATCATTCGAAAGCAGCGCAATTCGCCATGAAATGTGATCCGGCTCAACAAAAGGCTTAGGCAATCCGATTGTGGTTAAAATAACCGACGATAGTGAATTCCAAGATCGAGGAGTTTCCCACATTGTTAATGGGATTTCTGGCAGAAATTCGCGTCTTTTATTTGGATGAAGATAACCGGCTGGCAAAAAATTAAAAAACATGATTGCACGCAGTTTTTTATTTTCACATGCCATTAATAATTGCAGATCATCCATACGACTATATCTGATGCTCAGGAGACATAGATTTTTGGTCCGTAGGTTTGATGTCCAATCCGCTCCGCTTAGCGCGTCGCCAAAATATAGTAGCGGCCGCCATACAAGCCAACAAAATTAGAATACCTATTATTCCAACAACTATAGTTCGCAGATTTGTATTGACCAACTTTGTTGCATTTTCAGATTTAATTTTTTGCTCTGTTTCTTTCGACTCAATTATATTTGATTGACTTATTACCGGCAGGTTTTCGCCTTTTTTTTCACTCAGATCTCTTTGCGGGCGCACCATTGACGTTAGCATTACCACCGTTACCTTGTCCGCGGAGAGGCCGGGAATACTGTTTGATACAAGTCGCTTAATTTGAGTAATTGAATCTTCTAAAATAATTCCAGGCTTGTGTTTAATAAACACCGCTGCAGACGAGGGAAGAGACGGATCTCCACCTCCTATTTTTTCAGGAAGAACGACATGTACTCTTGCTTTGATAACGCCGTCAATTTGAGCCAATGTTGCTGATAACTCCTGAGAGAGCGCCCATATATACCGCGCCCGCTCCTCAAGCGGAGATGAAATCAATCCTTCCTTTTTAAAAACATCTCCCATTTTGGCAAATCGCTCTCGCGGCAACCCCTCGGCACTAAGAATTGCGATTGCAGTAGCGACTTGAGATTGATCGACGGCTATATTCACAAGCCCATCTTTTCCAGAGAGTTTTGTCGATGCAATGCCTGCATTATGCAATGCACTCACCGCCTCATTTCCCTCCGCCTCTGCAATATCGCGTAACAACTCTACCCGATCTCCACAGCCTGGGAGGAAAAGGGATAAGGCAACCCAGATGAGCAAAATTCCAATTTTTTTCATTATTGCATTTTTACTAGAGTGTCTACATTTTGGACTGCCTTTTGGACACCTTTACTTACAACTTCAATATGCAAAGACACAACAGCAAAATCATATTGAATTTTCAGAGAATCAACCAAAGATAACTGACCAACAGGCTTATTTATTTCTTTATGTGCCCTTTCCATATTTTCCTTGAACTCACGTCCAATTGAATCCAGTTTTGCAACAATTCTTTCTCCATAAACGCCAAGATTATTTTTTTTAACTTCACCAAATTCTTGAAAATTATTTGCTTGGTCAATCTTTCTTATTTCATCTTGCTGAAGCAATTTTACAAAATTATCTCCGTCTTTTAAAACAGCTTCTGTCGCAAAAGGCGAAATGATTTCAGATGTGTTTGCATAATTTGATGAAAAAAATTCTGCGACTTGATGTAAATCCATTTTCATCCTCGACTGAAAAAATTTGCAATCAATTCGTCCATGTGTCACTGAAATTTAAAAAAAATTCTTTAATTGCGACAGAATGCTCAGAACCTTTATTTTCTGAGTTAAAGAATTTTCCTAGTAAATCTAAAGTTGCTCCATCAATACGAAGCCCAGCCAATTTCCTTGCCAATCCGTATCCCGCCTCTACCTCACCTGAAAATTGGAGCAAAATTGCTAGCCATGCAGCTAATTCTGCATCATCAGGAATATTTACTAAGCCACGGTTTCTCAGCACTGATATAGCTTTTTCCGAATCGCCGATACTTATGCTTGCCAATGCCAGCCCTAAATATCCAAACGGCTTATTCGGTCGATTTTTTATGATTCCCTCAAATATTTCTGACGCCTGTACATGCAATCCATTTCGTGCAGCGATGAAGCCAATTGCCGCTAGTAAGCGAACTTCGTTTCGCCATAAAACTTCATTTGAAATTGATTTACTTGCCATCATCTCTGTTTAATAGCTGAGTAGACCTCAACATCTCTTTTAATGTTTGTGCACGCTTTTTTATTGTGTGATATTTTTCATCAATTGTTGCAAATGAAATTAATGGATCGATAACATTCTGACATTCCGTATATTTTCCAACGACCGCAAGGCACTCAGATAAATGCATCACTGGATTCAAATCCTCAGGGTCACAAAAATATGCAGATGAGAGTGCCGAAATCGCCGCGTCAAAACGCAATGTTTTTTTACAACATATTCCATATGCCAACAAAATTCGTGGATTTGTAGGTCGGTAGATCATTAATGTTTGAAATAGTCCATGAGCGATTTCAAGCTTTCCTTGATTGAACATCGCGTAGGCTATGCCATAAATAATTTCGACCTGTTCATCAGAGAACCGTGCCATCTCCGGCAATCGGCAGAGTTGGTCCTTTAGATACCGTATTTCTTCAAATGCCAGCCCGGCCTCAGAGGTTATTGGACTCGTTGGCTCAGGAGGAGTAGCGAACGATTTCATACAGAGTTCCTGGATATCAACGAGCCCAAACTTGAACTTGTTTGCTCTATTGCAGACATAGTTCCAATCGCGGCCTTTATTGCATCACGCATTGAATTCGCGCTATCACCTTCACCTTGATATCTTTTGCCTGCGGTTTCTTTCATTACCTGGTCCGTATCAGCTTCTGCCTGAAAGTCACTAGCTTCCTTTTTCTGCACTGCCGAAGTAGTTCCGCCACTTGAATTAATCAAACTAGCAAGCGCCCCTGCCAGTGATTGTCCTGCATTTCCCTTAGCCAAATGGATATCCGACTGAACTCTCTTGCTTTCTGATACATCAGATCTTGAGGTCGGAATCGCATTTAATGTTTCTTGCAATCCATCCTCTTCGTCAGTATCTAAATATTTATGCCCTTTATTAATAGGCGATGGATCACTTTGAAGAGAGCTTGGTGCATTGCGGGTATTTGCCGGAATGTCTGTATTATTTTCCGGCGCATCTATATGACTATCAGCTTTAGCGCCAGGTCCTGGATTATGTTTACTAACGTTCGTGGCTCCATCTACACTGCTCTGCTTTGGTTGAGATATTGGTTTACTTGGTGTTGTAGGCACACTTGTAGCTTTCTGAACGCTTGGCTCAGAATTCATACTTAGAGTTTTTCCGTCCGACGCGAGCAATCCTTTTTCATTTTTCGCGGAACCAATAAGGGATTTGGTACTGTCCTTTGCTTTGCCGAGCGCCTTTCCAGCATGCACCATTGAGCCAACACTCCCGCCGAGAGAGGCGATACCGCCTAAGCATTGAGCTATAGAAGTTGCCAATTCCGCACTTTTTTGTTTCTCGTTAGCAGCTTTCCGGTTTATCGCAGCTTTCTTAACTGCTTCCATTTCTTCAATATGCTGCTTTCCTTGTTCAAATTTGCTCTTCAAGGCCATATCGCGCATAATTTCCATAAGCGTACGGAATATTTCTGATGCGTCCGCCATTAAATTTTTTTGCACGTCATTGAGTGCAACTGTTATGCGGATTATTTTATCAATTGAGAGTTGAACGTCATTAGGACTTGGAAGTACCGCCCAGTTTCCACTTTCTATCACTCCCCTCAACTGTTCTAATAACAAACGCCTCGTCCCGCCCACATCTTCGATCAGTTCATCCAGTAACTCTAACGCCGGCTTGGATAGCTCAATCAGCTTTTCGGCTTTTTTTTGTTCTGGAATATCTTCGTCATGAGCTACTGTAGAGATTTGCAATAGTGACTCTTTCAGCGACGTACTAAAAATATGCTCTGTATTCATTTTTTCTCAACTTAAAAAATTATGTGAAATCCTATGCGTTTACTATGATATTTCGCGATGCCTGGTGATATTGATCAATTGAATTCGATACACCTTGCAAAAATTCTGAAACAGCCTCTTTTATGGTTTCAAGGCAGTCTTGATTAGTGCTGATTAATCTTAGAACAGCTTCAGCAAGTGCCTCAAATTGTTGCCTCTGGTTATCCAGTTCGTTTTTCTCGAATGTAATAAATGCAAGTTGAATTCCATATGCAGAAGCGCTAATTGTTGCCGCACTACCACCGGCATCCGCAACGACCTGTACGATTTCTGCTGTTTTCGCAAACATCCCGGCTGCAGCTTTGGTCAGTTTCGTTGACAAGTCGGCAGCTAGCTTTGCACCATCAGTTGCAATTTTCGATACTCCCGCGGCGGCGCAACCTGCACTAATACCGAGCAGCATTACAGAAGTAGCGACAGTCACTGCAATCTGCATGCCGGTAATCGTTTTTTGCTTTTCTTCCTCCGTAAGTTTTTGAAATTCAGGGCTTGATACCATCATTGATTCGTAGGCCGCGCCTATCAGTCCGGACAGTGAGGCTGTAGCTCGTTTTCCTGCCAGCGGACCACTTGTAAATTTCACGTCCGCGTCCTGCAAGGCTCGATCCACTCCATCCATTATGGTCGTACATGCACCAACTACCGCACCTATTAACGCAGGTGCAGCGGCTCCCGCAGTAATAAATGTAAGCAATCCCGCGCCAATAACAGCCAATATCGATGCCGCCATACCCACACCAAACGCAATATCACTCGCGATCTTCTGCTTATTTTGCTTTTCTATTTCTTCAAGTACTTTCTTGTATCGATTCTCGAGTGCAGTTATTTTTTCTTTGTTGACTGCCTTTAGATTTTCGGACGTCGATTTCAAATTTTTGATGATCGAATTCAATTGCTGCTCTTGAGATTGCTGAATGTGATCTGCTGCAACAAGTTGCGCCACATCAGGTTCCAAAATAATTGCTGGCAGCCGAGGTGGTGCCGTCCAAATCGCGGTCACGATGGACGACTGACGTAAGCCAATTGAATCTATTAGTGGAGTGGATTTTTCATTACTATTTTTGGAGTTCGTCTCGACTGTATATTCGATCGTCTCTCCGGTGATATACGATGACTTTTCAGTCAATTGATTAACGGAATTTGACTCAATCGAAGGTGTACGCATGATTCGCCTTCCTGTTTTACTTAAAATTTACTGTCTTTATTTTTATTTAAAAAAACTTTGAGCCCCTCAATTTTCCTGGTTACATATTCATTTTTCGAGTCTAGCTTGATCGCATTATCTATCTTTGAAAGCAAGCTCATGGCATCCTTTTTTCTTCCCATGTGTAGCAAGCATTCAACAACTTGAAGCGAAATTTCTGCATTATCATCTGTTGCTACAGCTGCAGAACTTAAAAACAATAGTGCGTGTTCGAATTTCCCCTGCATCTGCAAGCTGCTTGCAAGTCCTCTCATTGCCCTAACGTTTACAGGATCATTGAAAATAATGTTGCCAAACGTCCTAGATGCATCCTCATATTTCCCTTGCTGATATTGAACATACGCAAGACTGTATAATGATTCTGCAATATTTTCATTGAACTTATCTTCGGCTCCAAATGATTTTCCGTCAATTAGACTGGCGACAATATTTTCCGCCTCTTCAAGAAGATTATTTAAAGCCATATTCGAATTTGACTGCATTTTTCGTTAGCATCAATGAGTATTTCTTACCCGGAAATCCGGAAATTATTAATAATTGTATTGGCACTTTGTGCTCTTTTTTGCATTGCAGAAGAAGCGCTTTCGCCTGATTGCGTATAACGGCTTGTAAATGTTTGCAATCGTAATCCCTCCTGTTGGGATCGGTTACTTTCGCTTTCACTTACCCCTTGAAGAGAGGGGATGATCGAGTCAATCCATGCTTTCAGTACGGATATCGGTCCAGTACTGTTTTTCGCCTCATTGATTTTTTGATCCAAATCGGGGATGCCAAGATCTTTCAATGCATTAAGAATGCGCAATGAGTCTTCTTTCGTTTTACCAAGCAGACCAGATCCATTAAGTTTCGTGACGTCATCTATTTTTACCGCCCTAATTTCATTAGTTAGTTCTGATATTTTCTTTAGACGCTCTGCCACTTCAGACACAACGTCTTTTTGCAAATTCAGTATTTCTGCCAGTACGCCGGACAACCTTGCATTAACAACAGCAAGATTGTGCAGCACGTCTGGCGTATTACTACTCTTGAGCCATTCTGCCAAAGCGGGTGGGGTTACTACGTCAGTCATAGTCACCTCTTTAAATTGGTTTTCAACTTTGCGCTTAATTCAAGTGCATGTATTCAGTTGCGGAAGAAGCCTAGGTTTTAGGTTTGCCATGTGGTGGGTAACTTTTAAAAACGCCTTGTTCCTTCTTAATTTGCAACATTTGAGGAACATTTTTATTGAATTTGCAACAAAGCATGCACTTCGGGTTTGCAACTTTTGCTGACCTGTCATGAATCCATCGAAAACTATCAACTATGCAGACCGTGCAACGTATCGCTTCGCCCTCCTTCTGTGATTTTCACGCGGACGGCGGCATCGAATCGATCATTCGTAAATCGGCTATTGAACCGATCTTGCCGGGGGATGTGGAATTACAGCCGGCATCTGCGAGAGCTAAGCCCGAGTTGGTACGGCTTTTCCCGCTGCAGTCATATGAAGACTTTATTTGGGAGCGTTTAACACCGGAGTTTCGAAATTTAGGATTTTTGCGGCCAGAGCGTTTTCGGATGATGTTGCGCATACTCAAGGTTGATATTCGCAAGCTAGCCATGCATCGCCGAATTTCATCTAGGCGGTATGGTCGACTTGCACAAATACTCGATGATCAAGACGATTTGGCAAAGCTCGCGCAAATGTATTTCACCTCTTTGCTGCAAGGTTGATAATGACCTTGCAGGCTGCAAACTTTGCCCCGACACCGCTCACCCAATCTGGGGAGATTGAGCAGGAGTTCGACGCTCTCCGGCTTCTTGGTATTTTGATGCTGCAAAATCGAATGCCTGCTCGTGCAGCCATTGTCTTTGACGCGCTGTGTGATCTTTTCGATCAAGACCAGCAAATTCGTCTGTCTTATGCGTATGCGCTACTTCGCTCTGGCGAACCAGCTGCAGCCTTGACCGCTCTGGATTCAGTTTTTCCAACACCAGACGACCCTGCACTCGCATGGCTTTTGCGGGGACAGGCATTATCTCAAGTCGGTCGCCCGCTTGAGGCCGCACGTGCGCTACGAATGTTCATTCATCACAGACAAATGAGCGCCCATAGGAGCTGACTGGATGGATGCGATTACTCAAAAAATCCAGGTATTTCTGCACAAAGCTGTCCAGCGGAACGACCTCGTCCTCGCAACACTTATTGTCTGCATCATCTTCATGATGATTCTGCCGTTGCCGACGTGGTTGATTGACGCCTTGATCGCAACGAATATGTGCCTGTCCGCAATCCTTCTTATGGTTGCAATGTACTTGCCTAATCCGTTGGCGTTTTCGTCATTTCCTTCAGTTCTATTGGTAACCACACTATTTCGCTTGGCGATCGGCATCGCAACCACGCGGCTCATCTTGCTGAACGGAGACGCTGGTCACATTATTTACACCTTCGGCAATTTCGTTGTCGGTGGCAACTTAGTCGTCGGACTTGTTGTTTTCCTGATTCTTACCGTCGTTCAATTTGTTGTGATCACTAAAGGATCGGAGCGAGTTGCTGAGGTTGCAGCGCGCTTTTCTCTTGACGCTATGCCGGGCAAGCAAATGTCCATCGATGGCGACCTACGCGCAGGAACGATTGATATGGAGGAAGCTCGTCGTCGGCGTGACTTGGTCGGCAAAGAAAGTCAGCTGTATGGTGCGATGGATGGTGCGATGAAATTCGTCAAAGGCGATGCAATTGCCGGACTTATTATCGTTGCGGTAAACCTACTTGGTGGGGTTTTGATTGGTGTCTTACAGCGAGGATTAACTGCTTCAGAGTCGGTGAAAATATACTCGATTCTTACTATCGGCGATGGACTGATTGCACAGATCCCTGCTCTTTTTATCTCAATATGTGCAGGCATGATAGTCACTCGCGTAACCAGTAGCGATGGAAGCGGTTCAAATGTCGGCAGTGATATCGGCGCACAACTTTTATCTCAGCCAAAAGCCTTCATGATCGGCTCGGCCGTTATGCTCGGATTCGCAGCGATACCCGGAATGCCAACAATCACCTTTTTGGTTCTTTCGGTTGCTGTTGGCATCATCGGCTATACCTTTTTCAAAGGCGAACGCAAAGTCGTTGATCCAAAAACGGGAAAGATCACTACTGTTTCTGCCACAACGCCAGATAGTGCCGGGGAAAAAGGTAGCGCTGACGCTGGCGTATTTGCACCGACGGTTCCCTTGTTGGTCGATATGAATCCCGGACTTGAAAAAGCATTTTCTTCGAAAATACTTAACGATGAGTTAGTTCAGGTTAGGCGCGCACTTTTCGAAGATCTAGGAATTATTTTCCCGGGGATTACACTGAGATTTAATCAGCAGCTGCCTGATGAAAACTACTCAATTCTTGTGTCAGAGATACCCGTTTCCCAAGGACGAATGCGACCTCGACATTTATTGGTTCGAGAAGAAGCGGATAACTTATCTGCGCTGGCTATTCCATTCGAACAGGACAAAAATTTTCTCCCGGGCATACAAACTCTTTGGACGTCCATTGATTTGAAAACGCCACTACAAAATGCTGGGATCTCATTTCTTGAGCCGACCCAGTTGCTGTCTTATCACATAGCCCAAGTACTAAAGAAACATGCCGCTGAATTTATTGGAATTCAAGAAACGCGTGTGCTTCTAACGGATATGGAAGATCGATTCCCGGAATTAGCAAAAGAAATTCAGCGGGTCATGCCAATTCACAAAATCGCAGAAATTTTGCAGCGTTTAGTCGGCGAAAGTGTGTCGATACGCAACCTGCGCTCTGTCATGGAAGCGCTGATTGAATGGGGGCAAAAAGAAAAAGACTCTGTGATGTTAACGGAGTATGTCCGTGTTGCATTGAAGCGGCATATCAGCTTTCGTCATTCCGCGGGCTTGAATGTCTTGCCAGCCTACCTCCTTGCACCAGCTGTTGAAGATACTGTTCGAAACGCTGTCCGCCAGACCTCCGGCGGCTCATATCTTGCACTTGATCCTTCCACCTCACGACAACTTTTGGAAAATATCAAGAAGACTGTTGGAGATATTACCCGGTCAATGCACAAGCCCGTACTACTCACATCGATGGATATTCGGCGTTACATGCGGAAAATGATTGAGCAAGAGCTTTATGAACTTCCTGTACTTTCATATCAAGAATTAACTTCAGAAGTCAACATACAGCCTTTGGCGCGAGTGGAACTATGAAGTTGCAGATGAAGTTGCAGGCCGAAATTCAAACGATTCTTGGATCTGAGTTATCTCATTGCATTGCCGCAATTGCAGCATCAATCGTTTCGAACTCTTCCAGCAGATACAAAAATCCCGCGACATTGAGCAGAGAACGAACTTCTGCGTTCACTCCAGCGTGGATCACTCGGCCACCTCGCTCTTGTACGCGCTTCAGCACACCAAGAATGACCTTTAGACCATCGCTACCAATGTGCGTGGCAGACGAAAAATCGAACACGAGGCTTACTGCTCCTTCTTCGAAAGCGGCGGCCAACTGCTCGTCCAGTTCCGCAGCCGCCTGTTTGTCGATGTGTCCGTGCAAATGAAATAGGCTGATTTGGCCGTGGCTCTCGGAGAAGATGGACATGAAAAGCTCTAGTTCTGGAAGACGAGATGATTGTATCCCGGCCGTATCGAAAGTTCATTCAATCTAGCTATGAAAATCGAACCTCACATCGAAGCAATGCTAGCCCAGGTTGAATTGCGGGTTCTTTACGGCCCGCAAGCGGGAAGCCGACTACCGCTCGCACCGGGGAAATACCTGCTCGGTACCGGCGACACCTGCGAGATCATGCTTGCAGGTCCTCGGATGCGGGAATGCCACGCCGCCCTCGATTTTGATGGCGAAATCCCTTCGGTCGCACCGATAGACGGAAACGTATACGACGCACAGGGTAACGAAATTCAGGGCGCTTTGTCTCTTCGATTGGGGATGCCAGTCGAGATTGGCGGCGTGTGGATCACAATCGATCAGATCGAATCTGAATGGCCGGATCCTGAAGAGGTTGCTGCAATTGCAGGTCTCGCCACATCACCATCAGCACCGCTCGAAACGACTTCAAGCGTTGAAGTTCCAACACAAAGCCGGAACTCAGCAGGTAAATTATTTAACAAAATTAAGGTGCTATTGAATTCTGCCTACGCACCATTCGCTGCATTCGCCCTGTTGGGAATCGTGGCTCTAGTAACTACGGTTTGGCTTCTGCAGGCCGAATCCCTATCACCTTTGCAAGAAAAGGTTGCAGAGACTGCCGACAAAACTGACGAAACTGTCGCCATAAAGGAAATCATCGCACGCACTGTACCTGACAACAATTTCAGCGTGAAACGTGCATCTGACGGAAGCTTAAAGATTGTCGGACACGTGCGAGATCATGCATCGAAAAAAAAGATCACTGAAGCGATTCGCAAACACCAAGGTGATTCTTCGATCACGATTCATGTTGATAGCGAATTACTGGAGGCAGCCCGAAAGGTCACCAAGCAACAATTAGATCCGCGCAACTTAAAAGTGTCAGTTTTGTCGGTGGATAACGGTCATGCCACTATATCGGGCGCAGTCAGCAGCTTGACAATAAGAGATTTGTTATTTGAAAGAATACGCAATGAGGTGGCTGGAATTTTGACTATTTCTGGGGCGCTCATGTTGCCGGAAGATTTGTCCGCTATCTTGCAAGAAAGAATTATTACGTCGAGTTTTGCGACAAGGTTACAGATTGTTGAGAAACAACCGGAGTTTGTGGTTCGGGGCCGCGTGCCAGAGCAGGACCTCCCAAAACTAGAAAATCTACTGAGCACTTTTGGCAGCGAATATGCGAGTTTATTGCCGATACGAGCCACCATTGCAGTTATTCGTCGTACTCCGCCTATTGATGTGCAAATGGTGGTTGGTGGCGCAACGCCGTTTATAGTGACAGCAGACGGTCAACGAGTTGGCAAAGGTGGCGATAGTAACGGATACATCTTAAGCACCGTTGGTGATCAAGAGGTGATCTTTGACGGAAGCGATCGCTTTCGTCTGGGGAGGTAAGCAATGGAACTTAGTGACAGCATGGTCGCTTCACTAGAAGAATTTCTTAATGGTGATATTGATGGCAAATTACACCAAGAAATCATTTCATCACTGACAGTGTTGCAACAAAGGATAACCCTCGAAGCACAGAAACTTCAGTCACCGCAAAACTATAAGAAAATTGAAGCCGCAAAAGCAGCAGTGCAAAGCGCGATGTTAGTGATGATGATGATAGAGACTGACAAGTAATTTAAATTTCAGGAGGAAAACATGCCAGATTTACGAAATATTGGATTAAACGCAATCTATGAAAATGTTGAGGCGCCAATGGCCACCGCTGAGCAGGCGCTTCGGCAATCTTTAGGCGCAATTCCTGAGGGCGGAGAGGTAACGAGCGCTCAGCTATTGAAGCTGCAGTATCAACTAGCGCGTTATACGGTCACTTCCACGGTATTTTCTGCACTTATCAAAGAAATGTCCGATTCGATGAAGGGTGCGGCGAATAAAATAGGATGACATCATTTTTTAAATTGTACACATGAGTCCCTCGGTACGAAGACGCCACTGGCGTATCTGCCGAGGATAGTGAACGCCGAAACCTCTAGTTTTAACCCGTCGACTTGGCGAGGAAGTCTACCCAACCAGATGCTGCGCGGGCCGGACGGCGAAACAAAGATGCCACGCTGACGCAGTTCGTTGAAGACACGCACCTGCCCGAACGCCGGCTGTTCAAGAGCAGAGACAGCCACGCCGAATTCGCTCGCAGGTTCGATGCGGTTACGCAAATTTAGGATTCTTGCAGTTCGCATCGAGCAGCGCCTCAAGGCCGCCTTCGGCCAACACCGACGGGTAGCGGCAAAACGTATCACGGGAACAGCCCATCACCTTGCAGGCACTGGAGACGTCGCGAGACTCGGAGGCCAGATTCAGCAGACCCACTTGGTATTTGATGATGTTCCGGGCAAGACTACTCAGGGGGTTACTCCTTGGCGCTTGCGCGCCACGTTGATAAAGATTCTCACCGCTATCAATCCGGGTACCCCTCTTTGGCAAGGTCCTACCGTCAGATCAGATCTGACCTAATACGATTTAAGTGTATCCAGGTGCAGCAGTTCAAATTTACTGACGGGCTCAAGCGCCCTGCTTCAATTCTTCGCAGAGGATTTCAACGGTGTGAACGACATCGCGGATTTTGTAAGGCTGCAGGAGCAAGCGCTTCACCTGTATCGACCTGATCTTGGAAATCATTTCCGAATGCGCGTTTTGCGCCGTGACGGCAATCGGTACCTGTGCCGCATCTGCCCACCAACCTCCGCGGACCTGCTCAAGGAAATCAAACACCTCATCGCCTTGGTTAAGAGAGATGAGCATCAGGTCGACACCCTGGCTTCTCAGCGTTTGCTCAGCGACGGCAACACTATTTGCTTGATGAACCTGAGCCAGTCCGAGCTGCTTGCACACCCCTGCGACGGTGCTGCGTATGAGCGAATCCGGCTCGACCAGCAAGAGGCGAGGAAGTCCGTTGCCTCTGAAAAACGATGAGGCCATCAGGATTTCCCTCTGCGCAACAGCTCTTCTACTACCAAATCTTTCAGGCTATCGAGAATGACAAGATCGAGTCGGTCCACGTCACGTGGCCGGGTGTCCAGAATACAGAGCGCGCCAACTGACTGCCCGTTCGGCAAAGTCAACGGAACCCCGGCGTAAAACCGAATAGATACCTCTCCGGTGACCAGAGGATTATCCTGAAACCGCTCGTCGGCGATTGCGTCGCGCACCACAAAATGGTTAGTCTCCAAGATTGTGTAACCACAGAACGCGATGTCCCTCGGCGTTTCCTCGGTACCTTCCAAACCGGCGTTGGATTTGAACCATTGCCGATCTTCGTCAATTAACGATACCAAGGCAATTGGGACATCGAACTCTTTCCTCGCGAAATGGGTGATCCTGTCGAATCGTTCTTCCGGTTCAGTGTCAAGAATCAGCAGCTCACGCAAGGCTACAAGACGCTCGGCTTCATTGTCAGGCTTAGGAGGGGGTGTCATGGGCAGTCCTGCCGAGGTCGGCTCCTGTTGTCGGAGCATTTTCGACTAACGGCGTGTAACGTAAATTTTAAGGAGGCATTGTGCGGGAACTTTAGCCTACAGTCGATGGACATTGACTCCAGGCCTGCTTGCGAAACTTATCCCCATAATGCCATCTGGCCGTCGAATCACGGAGAGTTCGCAGTTGTCGAATAAACACACTCAATAACTAGCGAAGGTTGTCTGCAGGCCGCCGACCGGGAGCGCCCCGCCCTGCCGCGAAATGTTCGCCGAGGATTCTTCCGCCATATGCAGCGTGAAGACCTTCACTACCCCGGTTAAGTAATCGGCTTGGAATTTCAGGCTTTCGGCGGCGGCTGCACTCTCCTCCACCAACGCCGCGTTACGCTGGGTCATACTGTCCAACATCGTGATCGCGCGACCGATCTGCTGAATACCGGCGCCTTGGCTCGTGCTGGCGGACGCAATGCCTTCTACCAAATATGCCAAAGCCTGTACCTGATCGACGATGTGCGCCACGCTGCGGCCCGTCTCTTCCACTAACTGGCAGCTGCTATCTACGCGCTTCACGCTTTCCGCAATCAGTCCCTTGATTTCTCTGGCTGCAGTAGCGCTGCGTTGTGCCAGCTGGCGAACTTCAGCCGCAACCACTGCAAAGCCACGGCCCTGTTCACCGGCGCGAGCGGCTTCCACTGCGGCGTTCAGCGCCAAAATATTGGTCTGAAATGCAATACTGTCGATAACCGTGGTGATTTCCGAAATCTCGTGGCTGCTTTGACCAATTAGTCGCACAGTGTCGACGACCTCAGACGCCAACTGTCCGCCCTGCGATGCAGCGACTCGCGCTTGCTGCGCCAGTTCAGCGGCATTTCGTGCAGCAGCGGCATTCTCGTTCACCGTGTCGCTCAGCTCGGCCATAGAAGCCGAGGTCTGTTGCAGATTGGCGGCCTGTTCCTCTGTCCGCTGCGACAAGTCGATGCCCCCGTTAGCCACCTCAGCCGCTCCCAGTGAGATCTCGCGGCTAGCCAATCGCACAGCTTTAACAATGCTTGCCAACTCATCAAGCATACGTTTGATCGTCTGCAGCAGGTCTCCCGTCTCATCCCGCGAAACTACCTGGATATCAGCGGTCAGATCTCCAGACGCAATCGCTTTAGCGACCTCAACAGCTGCCTGCAAAGGATGTGTGATCGAGCGGGTGATCGTGAATGACATTACCGTACCCGCGACGAGCGCCATCAGCGTCAGCACGACGAGGCCCAGATTAACCCCGTCCGTTTTCGCCTGTACGCTCAGGTACTCCGTTTCCGCTCGCTCCAGAGACTGCGCCAACAGCTGATCCAGCTGTGCCTGCACAGGCATTGCGAGCAGAGTGATCTTGTTCAGGTACAGCTCCTGAGCATCGTCGTAGCGGCTCTCTGTCATGGCAACATTCGCCATGCTTAATCCATGCTGCATGTACTCGTCGTAAGCGCTGCGCAATGCCTCCAGCTCCTGCGGTACGCTTTTCGAGAGCAATGGGGTTAACTGCTTCCAAAGCTCATCCAATCGGGTGCTGTTTGCACGAAATTCCGTTACTCGCTTGTCGACATTGGCAGCACCGGGATCAATCAGCATGTCCATCACCAGCACACGATTGCGCTGTACCAGATAGTTGATCTGAGACAGCTGCTGAATCGGCTGTGCACGCTCAGCGTACAACACCCGTGAAATTTCGCGCGTACTGTTCACGTACAAAAGACTAATACTTGCGCTGGCAAGCATCAGGAAGAGCATAAGTCCAAAGGCCCCCGCAAGCCGCTGCCCAATGGTGATATTTGTAAGCATGATGACCAACGAATTTTTCGTTGCCATCATAGAAAACATTTATGACAGGTCGACGACGACTAGTCGAATCACCGGAACCGAGGAACAGTGTGATTGAGCCACAGAGCAGCGTTCGGCTTTGGCCAAAACACCGCCGTAAGGTCAAGTCCAGGCTCAGGCGCTGCCAATGGCGCTTACGGGGTCATTCAATTCGTGCCCAGCTCCCAAGGTGTTCATAAAATTTAAAATCTTCTCCGAAATGTATTTAGCGTCTCGCGCGACCCCGGAAAACCGTCCCGATCCCCAGGTATGCAACCAGGGAAGGCCAAGAAAATACAGCCCGGGCTGCGAAGTCACGCCACGATAATGCACCGGTAAGCCCACGCCGTTGAACACAGAGGCATTGATCCAGCTATAGTCAGGACGAAAGCCGATGCACCAAATCACGCTGGTGATGTTGGCTTTAGAAATAGAAATTTCCGTCCGCTCCATCGCCGGCACCCATACGGGCTCATAGCGATCACCCGCTGGAGCATCGATTCCATTTTCTTGAATGTATTTGTCGATTGACGCATTGATTCGGTTGTACACACGATCAGCGTCGTCTAACGCTTGCCGCAAGTTAGGCTGAAATTTCAGGATTTCCCCGTCAGTGTCGGCCAATGATCCGAACAGTTCCATCCCTTCCAACGCAAACTTACGCAGGTCGATGTCGCGCCCGCCGTCACGGCCGGTGACGTAATGGTTGGTATTGTCGCGAACGCCTTCACGCAACGGATGTTTTTCGACGGGCAAATCGTAGTAACCCATGTCAGCAAGCCAGCGCACGACGTCCTTGCCGCGGTAAAAGCGCGCGCACCGCGGTGCGTCGCCGGTGGCGAGATAGACCTTACGTCCAGCAAGGTGCAAATCTTCGGCGATCTGAGCGCCGGACTGCCCAGAGCCCACGACCAGCACAGCGCCCTCGGGCAACGCAGTCGAATTACGGTACTGCTCCGAGTGAATTTGCAGCAGACTGCCTGGCATGCGTTCTGACATACGAGGGATCACCGGCTGATGATAGGCGCCGGAAGCGACGACGACTTGCTTCGCCTTCAGCATACCTGCGGATGTCATCAGCAAAAAGCCGCCCTTATCGATCGGATCCATCCGTTCGACCGTCACGCCGCACAGGGTCGGTGCGTCCACATGCCGAATAAAACCTTCCAGATACGCGAGGATGTCATCCTTCTTCATGAAGCCATCCGGATCAGTGCCGCGGTAAGGCCAGCCGGGCAGGTTGCATTGCCAGTTCGGTGTCACCAGACAAAAATTGTCCCAGCGCGCATGCTTCCAGCTATAGACAGGCTCGCTCTTTTCCAGCACCAGATGACTTATGCCGAGCTCTTGCAGGTAATAGCTGATCGACAGGCCGGAATGGCCGCCGCCAACGATCGCCACTTCAACGGCAGGTGGCAGATTCGTCATATTCATCGTCTTCTCCTAGTTCATT